>ENA-UOOA01000373-UOOA01000373.1-human-gut-metagenome-genome-assembly--contig:-P61old-NODE-373-length-96927-cov-14.774713_pt1 | contig 96927 bp, 88 predicted proteins | sample MGYA00242467_ERZ724014 | MGnify/ENA metagenome assembly ERZ724014 | reverse complement strand
ATCAATAAAATCTTATGTCAGTTTTTTGAGTTTACACAAAACTTGAAACGGTCTCCATACAGCCACTACCGAGTAAAAATCGGGTGTCTGTAGTGAACTCTTTTTTGCACGCCTCAATGTTTCGCGAGTACTCCCAGTAGGAATCGAACCTACAACTGCCCCTTAGGAGGGGGCTGTTATATCCATTTAACTATGAGAGCATAAGCAGATACAGAGGATAAAACTCTGTATCTGTATTTTTTATAAGTATTTCTTCAGGTCGTCTACTTTGTCAAGTTTCTCCCATGGAAGATCCAGATCGTTTCTTCCGAAGTGGCCGTAAGCGGCGGTCTGTTTGTAGATCGGACGACGAAGATCCAGCATCTGGATGATTCCTGCCGGACGAAGATCAAAGTTGTCCTGAATGATATCAACTAACTTTTCCTCCGGCAGTACGCCTGTACCGAAAGTATCAATACGCACGGAAGTAGGAGATGCTACGCCGATGGCATAAGACAACTGAACTTCTGCTTTGTGGCAAAGACCGGCAGCAACCAGGTTTTTGGCTACATAGCGGGCTGCATAAGCAGCGGAACGGTCAACCTTTGTAGGATCTTTTCCGGAGAAAGCACCGCCGCCGTGACGAGCCCATCCACCATAAGTATCTACGATGATCTTTCGGCCGGTTACACCACTGTCACCATTTGGTCCGCCGATAACAAAACGACCGGTAGGGTTGATATAGATTTTTGTATCATCATCAATCAGTTCTTCCGGAAGAACTGCATCAATCACATATTTGCGGATGTCTTTCTGAATTTTTTCCCAATCCACATCATCACTGTGTTGACTGGAAACGACTACAGCATCGATGCGGAGAGGCTTGCCCTCATTATCGTATTCCACGGTAACCTGACTCTTACCATCTGGACGAAGGTAAGGAAGTGTTCCGTCTTTGCGGACTTTAGAAAGCTGACGGGACAATTTGTGTGCCAGATAGATCGGATAAGGCATAAAATCTTCGGTTTCGTCAGAAGCATAACCAAACATCATTCCCTGGTCGCCGGCACCAATAGCGTCGATTTGTGAATCTGTAAGTTTAGCCTCTAATGCTTTATCTACACCTAAAGCAATATCTGCAGACTGTTTATCCAAAGATACCATCACGCCGCAGAGATTGCCATCAAAGCCCTTGTCTGTGGAATCATATCCGATTTCAACGATTGTGTCACGAACAATTTTTTGAATATCTACTTGAGCGTTAGATGTAACTTCACCCATTACCAGAACCAATCCGGTCGTAATGGCTGTTTCGCAAGCTACACGGCTCATTGGATCCTGCGCCAGCATGGCGTCCAGAACGCCGTCTGAAATCTGGTCACAAATTTTATCAGGATGTCCTTCTGTAACGGATTCAGAAGTAAACAGTATTTTTCCCATAGTTTCCTCCAATTCTACTTGTAAAATCACTAACTTACAATATTATAGGGCAAAAAAAACACTTCGTCAAGGAAGATTCCTTGTATTTTAGGTTGAAAAATATTACATTTTATTTTATAATTCGTATAGATAGTAAAAAATGGATTAAATTGAGGTAAATCTAGAGAAAGAGCGAGGCTAAGATGAAAAATAAATGGCAGAGAATGTCTAAATGCTGTTTGATTGGCTTGCTGTTCGGAAATCTGATCCTGATGATTTCTGAAATTCTGATGATTCTTGGAGTGATAGATGACGCAGTGGATGAATGGATCCTGGCAGGAATAATATTTCTGAATTTGTGTGGCATCTTCATCATTATATTTCCTGCACGGATATCTCATTGCAGGATCTGTCAGGAACTTCAGGATGTCATGGAAGAGAAGGAACAGGTAGATTCCCTGACGCGAGAGGTGCTTGGCAACATTACCCACGATCTGAAAACTCCGTTGACGGCCATTAAGGGTTATTCCCAGGGAATCCTGGATGGGGTTGTGTCGGATCCGGATAAGTTTAACAAGTACATTACAACCATTCGCAATAAATCCAATGATATGTCTCTACTGGTGGATGAATTGTCCTTTTTTGCGAAGATTTACCAAAAGGACATTCAGTATCAATGGCAGGATGTAGAGGCAGTAGAATATTTTACCGCATGTGTCAGTGATTTTTCCCTGGATCTTGAAATGAAAAAGATCAGTTTGGTTTTTCGCAATGAGGTAAACACAAAAACGAAGGTTCGCATTGACACAGAAAAAATGAAGCGGGTAGTGAATAATATCATTGGTAATGCTTCTAAATATATACAAAGGGACATAGGCTTGCTGCTTGTTCGTCTGAAAGAAGACGACAAGTATGTAACGGTGGAGATCGCAGATAATGGCATTGGTATCGCCAAAGATGAGCTGCCAAAAATCTTTCAGCGGTTTTACCGGACAGATAGTTCCCGAAATTCCACCACCGGAGGAAGCGGACTGGGATTGTCCATTGCACAAAAAATTGTGGACGATCATCATGGCCGCATCTGGGCAGAAAGTGAGTTAGGAGAGGGCACGAGAGTGTTCATATCCATTCCAAAATCAGACAAATAAGGAGAGAACAGAATGAGAAAAATTTTGATTGTTGAAGATGAAATGCCAATTGCAGAGCTGGAGAAAGATTATCTGGAATTGAGTGATTTTGAAGTTACCATTGAAAATGATGGTAATGAAGGTGCTAAAAAGGCTATGACAGGTGAGTATGATCTGTTGATTCTGGATCTGATGCTTCCCGGCAAAGATGGTTTTGAAATCTGCCGTGAATACAGAGAGAAGTTTTTGGCACCTGTTATTATGGTTTCCGCCAAAAAAGAAGATATTGACAAGATCCATGGACTGGGAATGGGTGCAGATGATTACATGACGAAACCATTTAGTCCAAGTGAACTGGTTGCCCGCGTGAAAGCACATCTCAACCGTTATGATGCATTGACTGAGGCGGCAGCTGGACCACAGGAGGAAAATGAGGTAATTGTAGCGGGAGATCTGAAGATTGACCGTACTGCCAGAAGAGTCTTTATCCGTGGTGTTGAAAAAACATTTACCACAAAAGAGTTTGATCTTTTGTTCTTCCTGGCTAAAAATCCAAATCATGTTTTTTCTAAGGAAGAATTGTTCCAGGAGATCTGGGGAACACCTTCCGTAGGAGATATTGCAACCGTTACCGTTCATATCAAGAAACTTCGTGAAAAAATTGAGGAAGATACTTCCAATCCAGAGTATATTGAGACAATCTGGGGCGTTGGATATCGTTTCCGTGCGTAATATTTTTAAGACCAGTCAGCCATACTAAGAGGGACTTTTACAACTGAATAAGGGAGACAGAGTTTGCATGAGAAAAAGATATGTAATGTTAATCGTGGCGGCTTTGCTTCTGGTATTGGCGTTCCGTTATGTTCTGCCCCTTATTTTGCCCTTTGTCCTGGCTATGGTGTTTTCCGGTATTGTGAAACCGGTGGTTTCGTATCTGCATCAGAAATGTGGATGGAATTACAAAGTCAGTGTTACGGCGGTCGTTCTTTTTACGGTACTGGCACTGGCGGCATTTGGCATTTACATTGGTGTGATGGCGGTGCGGCAGGCGTGTGTATGTCTGCAGCAGGTGCCGGTATACTGTCAGAGTGTCTGCGGAATGATGGAACAGGCCTGCGAAAGTGTGGATCGGGTGTTTGATCTGCAGATGGGGCAGAGTATGAGGTTTGTAGAGAGTCAGAGAGACTCTCTTTTTTGTTGGGTGAGGGACGATGGAATACCGGAAATGCTGCGATATGCCTGTGGGACCATGCAGGGCATGTTAAAGTTTGCAGTGGGAGGATTTACATTTGTGCTGGCTTCTTTTTTGATACTGATGGATGAAATGGGAAGCCGGGTTAAGGGGATTTACCGCGTCTTTCTGAAAAGTCTGAGAAAATCGGGACTGGCGTATCTGCGGGCGCAGTTAATTATTTTGTTTCTGGTGGCGGTGATACTGACTCTGGGATTTGGTGTGATGGGCAGTGAGTGTGCCCTTTTTCTGGGGATTGTGGTGGCACTATCCGATGTGCTGCCAGCCCTCGGAAGTGGTTTTGTCCTGATTCCCTGGTTTGTGGTAGAATTGCTGCAGAGAGATTATAAATCAGCGGCTGTTTTAGCTACTATGTTTGTGGTTGTGACGTTTCTCAGGGAGATCCTGGAACCGAAATTATTTGGTACAGCGGCAAATATAAAGCCACTCTATGTTCTCATTGCGGTGTACGCCGGTGTGGAACTGTTTGGAGTGGCTGGTATTCTGCTGGGACCGGTAGGATTGATCATCCTGCGGAGCCTGGCAGAAGATTATGTAGTTGGATAGTTTGGATCTTCCAGGGAAATCCAGCGGCTCATGCCGGCACCATGATTGCCAAAGGGTCTTTTGTGAAAACCGAGTTTTTCATAAAAAGGCTCTTTGTTCATGGCAGACATTAAATTCACCATGATGGTTTCATCATCCTCAACCTGAGACTCTAACCAGGCAAGGACATTTTCTATGATCTGTCGTCCCAGGCCATGAGACTGGTAGGACGGTCGGACAATCACATCGCAGATAAAATATACATATCCGCCATCGCCTACTACTCTGGCCATCCCTACGGGCCGGCTGCCATCCATGGCGATCAGCGTATAGAGAGAATTAGCCAGGGCAACGCGGGCCCTTTTGGGCCGGATGGTGATGAAATCAACGCTGGCTCTCAGATCGTTATAATCTTCAATTGAAATTTCGTGGGTAAATGTAATGATGGTGCTCATCCTCGTTTCTAAACAAACTGATTGGTTGTTTCGTCGTATTGGTAATCTATATCTTCTAAGGTGGTCCGAAGCTCTTGTTCGTCCACATCATAGGTTTTACAAAATTCTTCCAGTGTAGCAAATTGATCTCTCAACTTGGTGTTTACAAAACTAACTAAAATAATGGGATCGTGGGGTACATCCATTTTCATTCCTCCAATCTGGGTCTCATCACCCATAAAAAAAGTGTATAGATTCTCCGGGCTCTTGGCCCATGTAAAGATTATTTTACATAGAAAGCTTCTTATTTGTCAACCCTATATATAAGAATGCATAAACAGGAGGTAAGTATGGCTGGTAAAACAGAGTTTTCCACGGATTTTGAGAAAAATAAAAAGCGGATCGATGAGCTTTTAAAAGTGGACCAGAGTTTTGATTTATTGTACAGGGTGGTGATGATCGGTGGCAAAAAGGCTTGTTTTTATTTTATTGATGGTTTCTGTAAAGATGAGATTATGGAAAAGATATTAGAATTTCTGTACAAGATCACGCCGGAAGAAATGCCGGAAAATGCCCATGATTTTTTGAAGAAAAAACTGCCGTATGGAGAGATCGATCTGGTGCGGACGGAAAATGATTTCTTGCAGAGGATGCTGTCGGGTGTGCCGATGCTGATCGTAGAGGGGTACAGTGAATGCCTGGCTATGGACTTTCGTACTTATCCGGGGCGGAGCGTGGACGAACCGGAAAAAGATAAGGTGATGAGGGGGTCAAGGGATGGTTTTGTAGAGACGGTAGTTTTCAATGCGGCGCTGGTCCGGAGGCGGATCCGGTCTACGGATCTGGTGATGGAAATGCATACGGTGGGCAGCAGTTCCCGGACGGATGTAGTTGTGTCGTACATGCAGGGGCGGGTAGAGGAAAAACTTTTGGAGGATATAAAGCAGCGGATTGACCGGATACAGGTGGATTCCCTTTCTATGAACCAGCAGAGTCTGGCAGAATGTCTTTATCCGAAAAAGTGGTACAATCCTTTTCCTAAATTTAAATTCACGGAGCGGCCGGATGTAACAGCGGCCAGTCTGCTGGAAGGAAATATCGTCATCTTTGTGGATAACTCGCCTTCGGCCATGATCCTGCCTACTTCTGTGTTTGATATTGTGGAAGATGCGGATGATTATTATTTCCCGCCGGTAACAGGTACCTATCTGAGACTGTCCCGAATGCTCATCAATGTGCTGGCGGTGTTTATGACACCTATCTTTCTGCTTTTGATCAATCACCCGGATTGGCTGCCGGACTGGCTTTCTTTTATCCAGATCAACGATGCCGTCCATGTACCGATCTATCTACAGATGATGATGCTGGAACTGATGATCGATGGATTAAAACTGGCGTCCGTGAATACACCGAGTATGCTGAGCACGCCGTTAAGCGTGGTGGCAGGTATTATTCTGGGAGATTATACGGTTTCATCCGGCTGGTTTAACTCTGAAATCATGCTGTATATGGCTTTCGTGGCGGTGGCAAATTATACTCAGGTAAGCCTGGAACTGGGGTATGCGCTGAAATTTATGAGAATAATCCTGCTGACACTGACCGCTGCGTTCGGACTGTGGGGAATGATCGGAGGAACGGTCTTTGTAGGACTTTGTATCGTAAGAAATAAAACGATCAGCGGAAAAAGTTATATCTATCCGCTGATCCCATTTAATGCAAAGCAGTTTCTGCGACGGTTCTGCCGTGTCAGTCTGCCCCGTGTTTCCAATGAAAAGAAATGATTGCTTAATCTCCCGTGTATAAAGAACGGATCAGGGCAATTTCTTCTTTATAAGGTGGTGCCGGCTTTTTGACACCCTCCGGATCCTTGTAATAAGGTGTCTCCAAAATCTTAGGGATAGAGGAAAAACGAGGGTCATTGATAACCTGCATCAAGGCATCCTGTCCCAGACAGCCTTTACCAAAGTTCTCATGGCGGTCTTTGTGGGCACCGCATGGATTTTTGCTGTCGTTAATATGGAATGCGGCGATCTGATCCAGGCCCAGGATCCGGTCAAACTCATCCATAACTCCTGCGTAGTCGTGGATCAGATCATAACCTGCGTCACTGACATGGCAGGTGTCAAAGCACACCCGCAGCTTGTCCGGGTAGAGACATCCGTCGTAGATGGCTTTTAGTTCTTCAAAAGAGCGTCCTAATTCACTGCCCTTCCCTGCCATGGTCTCTAAGGCGATTTTAACCGGAGTATCCGGGGTGAGAACCTGGTTAAGCCCTTTTATGATCTGGGCAAGACCGGCTTCCTCGCCGGCACCTACATGAGAGCCCGGATGCAGTACCAGTACCTCTGCACCCATGGCCGCTGTGCGGGTGATCTCTTTGGCAAGAAATTCAGTTGCCAGTTCAAATGTCTCGGGTTTTACCGTATTAGCAAGATTGATAATATAAGGAGCGTGTACAATGAAGTTATTCATGTCATGCTCCTTCATTAATTCTCTGGCAGCCGGTATATTCAGCTGGTCGATTTCTTTGCGTCGTGTATTCTGAGGTGCACCTGTGTATACCATGAAGGTATTGGCACCATAAGAAAGAGCTTCTTTTACAGATCCTTTGAGCATATCTTTTCCACTCATGCCTACATGAGAACCGATAATCAACATATATAAATCCTCCTAGTGAAATATGTAATGCCCCCTCGCTTCAGCTCGGCGGCAGGTCGTCGGAACCATTTAAAAATATGACTTCGTCATATTGGTTCCTCCTAGTGAAATAATAGTTCTATTTTCTATATTGTAAGGTAGAAAAAGGGATTTAGCAATGAAATTTTGACCACTCATCGCATAAAACATACCGTTCACTCCAATTTCGACGATTTTCATTGTTTTTTTATTTTGGTATGATACAATAATATTGTTTTAACATAAATAAGATAAAATTAATAAAGAGGAAAGGAAATAATAGGTGGAAGAGTAATGCTATTATATGTGATAAAACAATGGAAAGAGAAAAAGATAACGGTTATGTTGTTGATCCTGGGATTTCTGGTAGGTAATCTGGTGTTGTCTGTGGGGACCAGTGTGGCGGTGGAAAATGTGAAAATGCTGGAGGATCAGACTTCCGGAAACCCGGATCAGCAGCTGGAAATATCTGTAAATCAAGAAGAAGGGGCAGCATTAAAGAAAGAAGACTGGCTTGCGTACTGCGACAAACTTACAGAATATGGGGAAGTACAGTTGTTGTCTCTGGAACCGGTATCTACATCAGGAAAAGAACAGACTTGTACGATCGTTCCGGTGAACTTTAAACAGGAAGAGTCCTGGCATGTACCTTTGCTGCAGGGACGCTATTTTCACGAATCGGAAATACAGGATACAAAAGGACAGATCATTCTCGGAAAAAATATAGCAGAGAAAAATCAAGTAGAGACAGGCAGCGATTTTCGTATCGGAGATCATACATATGAGGTAATCGGTATTTGTGGACGAGAGAACCGGCCGACTCAATGGGATGATGTAGCGTATATGCCGTGGAAGGACTATTGGGACACGGCAGGAAAAAATACAGAAATAAACGAAATGAATCTTATCCTGAAAAATGGTAAAAGCCTTTTTTTAGAAGACTTTGAAAACCAAAAAGGACAGCTTCAGAAACGAGGTATGATCCTGGCTTATCAGGAAATACAGGGGGTTGAAAAAGATTCCGTGGGTAACAGTATTTTGCTGACAATCATTGCCAGTGGACTGGTGTTTTTGATCGCCATAATCAATCTGTCCAACCTTATGATCTACTGGATGATGGAGAGAAAAAAGGATCTGGCAGTCTTCAAAGCAATGGGGGCCGGCAATCATTACATCGTAAAAAATATTTTGGCAGAAGTTATGGCTATGATTTTTATCAGTTCCGTGATTGCTATTTTGATCCAGTGGGGAATTAACCGGTGGGCAGGCGGCTGGCTGGCAGAAAACGATATTTATACTACGATTGGAACCGCAAATGTGATAACAGGTCTGGTATGTACTGCATTGTGTGGTGTGTTGGCGGCGATAGTCCCGGCTAAATTTGCCATGCGGGTAGAAACGGCAGAATGTTTAAAAGAATAGGGGGAGAGAAAAATGGGTTATATTATTTTACGCGCATTAAAAAGACAGAAAAAGAAGAATGTATTGTTGCTGATCCAGTTTTTTGTGGGATTTCTGGCAATGTTTTTAGCCATTGCCATGGTACAGAATATCTGGCGGTACCGACAGCAGATACAGCAGCTGGTTCCCGAGCGGGCTATCCAGATGGCAAATTATGAGGAAGATGGACAAACCGGGGAAGACAAACAGGTTCAGGCATATGAAAAAGTGATCCAAAAACTTGAAAAAGAGAAGGAGATAGAGAGAATCCTGCTTTTTGAAAATATAATTCTGCAACTGGATGAGCAGGAAGAAGTAGAAGGACTGGAAATGCATCTGAATACTTTGCAGACAACACAGTTTCTGCTTACAAAAGGATCCACCAAAGAACTTTGTGAATACAAAGGAGGATCGGTTATTCCGATCTTGGTCACACAGGCCATGGAAAGCGCACATCCTTACGGATCAGAGTTTACTGCGAAAGAAGAGACAAGCAAAGATCCCAAGGCGGTAAAACATTACCGTGTTGTGGGAGTGATTTCTGAAAAAATGAAATTTTGGTCAGGAAACATGATACCAGCCTCGGATGGCCTGAAAAGTGGCGATGAAGAATGGTTTGTCACACCGGAGACAGAAGCATGTAAGTCGCTGGCTGCCTTTGGCAGTAATTTGATCTTTGTGCCGAAGGCCGGACAGGAACAGCAGGCAGAAACCAAGCTGCAGCAAGCCTATGAGGAGCAGGGGATAACAGCAGAGCCTTTTTCGGTGAAGAAACAAATAGAGGAATACTATAACGGACAGAAAACCTTTATTTTTGTATTGATATTTTTTGCGGTGATCTTGTTGTTTTTGTCTGTTCTTGGCTGTATAGGAACAATTTTGGCCAGTATTATGCAGAGAAAAGAAGAGTTTGGAATTTATGTATCTATGGGATTTACCAAGAGAAAACTGGCACGTCTGATCTTAGGAGAATTAGGATGTCTTTTTGCGGCTGCTTTTATACTGGCAGTGGCAGTGTGTGGACTGGTGCTGACAGGAATGGACTTAAATACCGGCCTCAGGATGAATGGACAGATGGTCGGGATGGGGGCATGTATTATGCTTGTCTGTGTAGGGCTGAGTGCCGTTATGCCGGTAAGACGCATCGGAAAGTTGCAGCCAATTGAATTAATGGAAGGGAGACGATAGTTATGATACAGTTGAAAGAGATAAAAAAGGGGTTTGGCAAAGGAGAAGCAAGGCAGACTATTTTGAAAGGAATATCACTGGATATAAAAGAAGGAGAGATGGTGTCGATCATGGGACCGTCAGGATCAGGAAAATCTTCTTTGCTTAACATTCTGGGTTTACTGGATGGGATGTATGAAGGGGAATATCTGTTAGACGGCATCAATGTGGCAGATTTGACGGAAAAGGAACAAGCGGATCTGAGGGGTGAAAAAATTGGATTTGTATTTCAGAGTTTTCATCTTTTGAAAGACCTGACTGCGCTGGACAATGTGAAAATGGCATTGATCCTGGCAAATGAAAGAAAGTCCCTGAAACAAAGAATGGGAAAGAAGGAAATGATACAGAAATCCCAGTACATGCTGGAACGGCTGGGAATGAAGGATCATATGGATCAAAAGGCGTCCGAGTTGTCAGGAGGACAGCAGCAGAGAGTGGCTATTGCCCGGGCACTGGTAAATGAGCCATCCGTGCTTTTGGCGGACGAGCCAACGGGAGCACTGGATCAGAAAAATGGGGAAACGCTGTTGGAACTTTTATCCGAAATTCATGGAGACGGAAACAGCATTGTCATGGTAACCCATGATCCCAAGGTGGCTTCTGTGGCAGAGCGACAGATCTACATAGAAGATGGGAAGATAGGGGTTCGCGCATGAATTTAATTCGCAACATAGTCAGACTGACGGCAAACCGTTATAAAAATGCACGGTTTTCAACGGTATTTCTGACAATTACTTTAATTTTATCCATGTTTGTAATTTCTGTGGCTACTAGTTTTGTGGCTCAGATCTTACAGGCACAAGATGCAAAGAAGAAGGCAATGCCTCCCCATGGTATGGCAGTTAACTTTTACTGCGAAGGAGAGGAAGAGTTCAAGATAGATGCATTGAAAAATATGCTGTCTGTGGCAAAATCGGGACAGGGGGTCATGATCCATCAGGTTTTGATCCATATTGACAAGGATGATGTAGGAAGTTATGTGCCGGTAAGTGCCCAGTATCTGGGGGCAGATGGACAGTGGCAGTATCCTATCACCCAGGGAAGATCTTATACAAAGCAGGAAATATGCCAGGGAAAGAAAGTAGTTCTCATAGGTAAAAGTCTCAGACATTTGCTTGAAAAGAAAAATGGAAAGTCTTATCTGAGTCTGGGAAAACAGCAGTATGAGGTACTGGGAGAAGTGGGCGTGAAAAACCAGAGTTCGCTTTGGGATAATCGCCTTTTTGTGCCGGCAACTGCTTTGCCAAAGGATGTAGAAAACCAATTGCATCAACTTAATATGGTTAGCATGATCGTATATTCACAACAAGGAGATACGACGGATTTGCTGGAAAGCATGAAGAAGGAAGGGCAAAAACAGATGAAAACCCTGACTTATGATGAACCGCAGGCAATCGAGACAGGGGATGTGCTGAAAGATCTGAGCAACAGCCAGAATCGGATTTTCCCATTGGCTGTTATGGGATATCTGCTGTCACTTTTATACAGTATCAATATCATGCATTTTTGGCTGGGAAAAAGACGGTACGAGATTGGTGTCAGAAAGGCATTTGGTTTTACCAACAAGAAGATCTTAGCACTGGTAATGGAGGAAATGTTTGGTATCCTTTTTATCGCATGGATTGTTACGATGGTGATTCAGTGGATCATTAAGATGTGTGTAGGAACTATATTTACACAATACACATTATCCTTGTATAAAGAAAATATTTTGATTGGTGGATTTATAGTTATCTTTACAACCTGTATGGTAGCGTTGACTTCCATACGGAAAATATTAAAAATTTCACCAGCCATCATATTAAAGGAGGGAGACACAAATGCGTGATATTGTTCGGAACATCTGGAAACGAAAATGGTCCAATTTTCTCCTTTTTCTGCAGTTATTTATTGCTTTGATGTTTATGACAGATGCCTATGTGTTGTACCAGGGAGTGTTCCAGTATTTTTCGGTTGTAAGAAAAGATATACAGGCGGATGTCGGTAAAACCCTGAATATTAAGGTGGACGCACAGGACATGGAAGCAGGTTTGTCTTCTTTTGAAAAGAACCTGCTTGCATCAGGAAAAGTAGACAAACTAGGTGGATTTAAAAGTCATTGGTTTGAGAGCCCATCTCTAAGTGGAGAAGGATTGGGTAGTATTATGTTGTCTGACAATCTGGAGTGGCTGAAGGAAATACCGGTGGTCAGTGGTAAAAAAGTATCACAGGTCAAATTTGACCAGGATAAGAAGGGTTCAAAAAACGATCCTTTATCCATTTGGATCTCTCAGGATCTTTGTAAAAAATATCATTTAAAACTGGGACAGATCATAACAGATATAGATGATAAATGCTATATTCTTCAGGGAATGACAGATTCCCAGGGATTGTGGTTTAACGACAACCTTGTATCCCAGAGTTATGTTTCGCTGAAAAACACAGTTGTTGTGGAAAGTGGAGTGAAGAGCAACACACTTCAGGATCTGTATGCGTCAATTCCGGAAGGGGTAACGGAAAAAGAGGCCATTAAGGCGGTAGAAACAGCAGGAGATCTCTGTAAGGTAGATGTAAGTGCCAAAACGGTGGATACAGTTTTGAAAGCAGCATATGATGAAGCGATGGAGGACAATTTTATCTGGTTATCCGGTGCCGTTTTGATTATTTCCTTTGTCATGATCGCCACGATTACTCTGATGTCCGCCCGTATCTATGAGAGAAAGAAGGAAATCGGCATCCGGAGGGCGGTAGGATATACCAGTGGCAGGCTGGCAGTGCTTTTTACGCAGGAACTGTTTTTCGTAGGTGTATTGGCCTGGCTCACAGAGGGAATATATGCCTGGTATGTATATGGACAGAGCCAGGATGGCAGCGTGGAGTTCTCCCAGGGACAGTTTGGCCTGCCATTGTTTTTAGTGAGCGGTCTGTTTGTCGTGATACAGATCATTCCGGCTTGTATTTTTGCCATGAGACAGATGGGAAAGATGCAGCCACAGAAATTAATAGGAGGCAGTGAGTGACATGAGCATGATCGAATTAAAAGATATAGGAAAAATTTATGGAAAGGGGGACGCAAAGACAGAGGCACTAAAACATATAAACTGGACCGTAGAAGAAGGAGAGTTCTGGTCTATTGTAGGTCCTTCCGGATCGGGAAAGACAACTTTGCTGAATGTTTTGGGATGTATGGATAAACCTACAAGTGGTGAATACCTCCTGGGAGGAAAAAGAGTGGACACTCTTTCTCAAAAAGAATTAAGTAAAATTCGGAATGCCGGGTTAAGTTTTGTGTTTCAGCAGTTTGCGCTAATCCACGAATACAGTGTTTATGATAATATAGAACTTCCGCTGTTATGCCGCAGGATGCCCCATAAGAAAAAGAAGCAGCTGATACATAAATATGCCAGTTATCTGGGGATTGAGGATCTTTTGAAAAAGAAAGTGACCCAGATATCCGGCGGACAGCAGCAGCGCGTGGCAATTGCCCGGGCTTTGGTGGCGGAGACGGATTTGATTTTGGCAGATGAACCCACCGGGGCACTGGATCAGAATACAGGTAAGGAACTGATGCAGGTGCTGCAGGATTTAAATAAGCAGGGAAAAACCATTATTTTAGTAACTCACAATCCAGAGATTGCAGAGATGACAGGAAAAACTTTGGAAATCTGCGATGGACAGTGTCTGGTAAAAGCATAAATCCTCAAAAATAAAACAGGATTCCTTGACAAGTTACACACAATTCTCTAAAATTAGAGAGATAAGTCGTGATTTAAGGTGGTGCGTGCGCCACTTAAGGATAGAAGATTAGGAGGATTATGACCATGGCAAAGAAACCATATTATATCACTACCGCGATTGCCTATACATCCGGTAAACCCCACATTGGAAATACTTACGAAATCGTTCTGGCAGATGCGATCGCCAGATACAAGAGATTTCAGGGATTTGATGTTCGTTTTCAGACAGGAACGGATGAACATGGACAGAAAATCGAGTTAAAGGCTGAAGAAGCAGGCATTACACCAAAAGAGTTTGTAGATAATGTATCCACAGAGATCCACAGAATCTGGGATCTGATGAACACTTCCTATGATAAGTTTATCCGTACGACGGATGAGGATCATGAAGCTCAGGTTAAGAAGATCTTCAAAAAGCTGTATGACAAAGGGGATATTTATAAAGGTTTCTATGAAGGAATGTATTGTACACCATGTGAGTCTTTCTTTACGGCTTCCCAGCTGGTAGATGGCAAGTGCCCGGATTGTGGCAGAGAGTGCCAGCCGGCAAAGGAAGAGGCGTACTTTTTGAAACTTAGTAAATATCAGGATCGTCTTATGAAGCATATTGAGGACCATCCGGAGTTTATCCAGCCGGTTGCCCGTAAAAATGAGATGGTAAACAACTTCCTGAAACCGGGTCTGCAGGATCTGTGTGTTTCCAGAACCAGTTTTAAATGGGGAATCCCGGTAGACTTTGATCCGGGTCACATTGTATATGTATGGCTGGATGCACTGAGCAACTATATCACCGGACTGGGATATGATGTAGACGGCAACCACGGCGATCTGTATGAAAAATACTGGCCGGCAGATCTGCACCTGATCGGAAAAGATATTATCCGTTTCCATACAATTTACTGGCCGATCATTTTGATGGCACTGGATATTCCGCTTCCAAAGCAGGTGTTTGGTCATCCATGGCTTCTGCAGGGAGACGGTAAAATGAGTAAGTCCAAGGGAAATGTGCTGTACGCAGATGATCTGGTAGATTTCTTTGGAGTGGACGCTGTGCGCTATTTTGTGCTTCATGAGATGCCATTTGAAAACGATGGTGTGATCACATGGGAACTGATGGTAGAGCGCATGAATTCAGATCTTGCCAACACACTGGGCAACCTGGTAAACCGTACTATTTCCATGAGCAATAAATATTTTGGCGGTGTGGTAGAAAACAAAGAAGTATATGATGTGATGGATGAGGACTTCAAGAAAGTTCTGTCTGAGACACCGGCCAAAGTGACAGCCAAGATGGACGAACTGAGAGTAGCAGATGCTATTTCTGAGATTTTTACTCTGTTTAAACGCTGCAACAAATATATTGACGAGACAGAGCCATGGGTTCTGGCAAAAGACGAGGCGAAGAAAGACCGTCTGGCTACGGTTCTGTACCATTTGATAGAGGGAATCCGTATGGGTGCTGTTTTACTGCAGTCCTTTATGCCGGAAACATCTGAAAAAATCCTGTCCCAGATCCAGGCTGAGAACTGTGACCTTGAGAATCTGGCATTCGGACAGTACGTATCCGGTACAAAAGTAGTAGAAAAACCAGAAATTTTGTTTGCGAGACTGGATCTTTCCGAAGTGATGGCCCAGGTTGAAGAAAAATTTGGCAAACCGGCAGCAGAGAAAACAGCCGAGAGCCAGGAAGAAGTAGTAGATATCGAGGCAAAACCGGAAATTACATTTGATGATTTTATGAAAATGCAGTTCCAGGTAGGAGAGATCGTATCTTGTGAGGCAGTGCCAAAATCCAAGAAACTTCTTTGCAGCCAGGTGCGTGTAGGAAGCCAGATGAAGCAGATCGTATCCGGCATCCGCAAATACTACACACCGGAAGAAATGGTTGGAAAGAAAGTGATGGTGCTTGTAAACCTGAAACCGGCTAAACTGGCAGGTGTGCTGTCAGAAGGAATGTTGCTTTGTGCAGAAGATGCAGAGGGTAATCTGGCACTGATGACTCCGGAAAAAGCAATGCCGGCAGGAGCAGAGATCTGCTAGAGGACTGACTATGAACAGATGGATTTTTGATACACACAGTCATTATGACGATGAAGCATTTGACCAGGATAGACATGAGCTGCTCGGCTCCCTTAGAGATAAGGGAGTGGGGCAGCTTGTCAATGTAGGTGCAGATATGGCGTCCAGCAAAGAGGCGCTGGCATTGGCAAAGCAGTATGATTTTATTCATGCGGCGCTGGGAGTCCATCCCAGTGAAGTGGCGGATCTGACGGAGGCAGATATGGACTGGATCCGCAGCCATGCGTCCGAGGAAAAAGTGGTAGCCATTGGTGAGATCGGTCTGGATTATCACTGGGATGAGCCGGAACCGGCGGCGCAGAGAAAGTGGTTTCTGCGGCAGATCCAACTGGCCAGAGAAGTGCAGCTTCCGGTGATTATTCACAGCAGGGATGCGGCGGCAGAGACCATGGAACTATTGAAAGAGACCAAGGCCTATGAATGTGGCGGTGTGATCCACTGCTACTCCTATTCGCCGGAGATGGCCAAAGAATATGTGGAAATGGGCTTTTACATCGGTATCGGCGGTGTGGTAACTTTTAAAAATGCAAAAAAATGCATCCGGACGGTGGAGCAGATCCCTCTGGACCGTATTGTACTGGAAACGGACTGCCCTTATATGGCACCGGAGCCAAACCGGGGAACCCGCAATGACTCTTCCAATCTGATCTATGTAGCAGAGAAAATCGGAGCATTGAAGGGTGTAACCACAGAGGAAGTAATAGAGACAACAACCCGAAACGCCTGCAGACTGTACGGCCTGCAGGAACTGGAAGAAAGGAATTGAAAGTTTGGCAAAATTAGGAAATCCACAGGAAACCATAGAGGTTCTGCAGAAACATGATTTTCATTTTCAGAAAAAATTTGGACAGAATTTTCTCATTGACCCAAGGGTGCTGGAAAAGATCATTCAGGCGGCGGATGTGACAAAGGACGATTTTGTGCTGGAAATTGGCCCGGGCATCGGTACGATGACCCAGTATCTGTGCGAGGCGGCAAGGCAGGTACTGGCGGTAGAGATCGATCATAATCTGATCCCGATTTTGAAGGAGACATTAAGTGGTTATGACAATGTTTCGGTGCTGCAGGGAGATATTCTGAAGCAGGACATCCCGGCCATTGCCAGAGAGTACAACGAAGGCAGACCCATCAAGGTAGTGGCAAATCTGCCTTATTACATTACGACGCCGATCCTTATGGGACTGTTTGAAAGCCATGTGCCCCTGTCCAGTGTAACGGTTATGGTACAGGAAGAGGTGGCAGACCGTATGAAGGCAGAGCCGGGAACCAAGGCCTACGGTGCCCTCTCTTTGGCGGTACAGTATTATGCGAAACCGACCATCGCAGCCCATGTGCCACCGAACTGCTTTATGCCCCGGCCGGGAGTTGGAAGTGCCGTGATCACGCTGAATTGTCTGGAAGCCACACCGGTGGAGGTAAAAAATGAAAAACTGATGTTTAAGCTGATTCGTGCGTCTTTTAACCAGCGGAGAAAAACGCTGCAAAATGGTTTGACAAACAGCAGTGAACTTCCTTTTTCCAAGGAAGAGGTAGGACAGGCGATCCAGGCAGCAGGACTGCCGGCGGCCATCCGGGGAGAAAAACTGGGGCTGTCTGAATTTGCAGCACTTGCCAATTATTTTGAAGAGATGAAACAAAGTAAATAAAGCATATATCCTGTTTTTTTATCATAGAATGGGAAAAAAGCGAAGGAGTATCTGCGTGAGAAAAACAAGAGTATGGCTCCTTGGGATCATATGCTGTCTGGTGGTCTGCCTGGCCGGCTGCGGACAGAAGACATCTACCGAAGAGAACGGAAAGGGCAAAACACTGGAATATACAGTGGTTCCGGCAGAAGATGTGCCAGACACACTGAAAAAAGAAATTGATAAAAAGAAGATCAACAAATTTCAGATCACATACGAAGAAGGTGAATTTTTCTATCTGGCTTCCGGGTATGGAGAACGGCCTAGTTTTGGGTATAATATCAAAGTAAATGATTTATATTCCAAGGGGGATGTTTTGTACCTGGATACCACACTGACCGGACCGGAAGAGGGGGCAGTGGTGAAAAAGGCACCTTCTTATCCGTTTATTGTCATTAAGTTGAAAGCGTCCGGCACGGATAAAAAGGTGGAGTTTATTATGTAACAGGATAGGGGGGCCTCTTTGGCCGCCCCTGTTATCCGGTTTGATTACAGATAGAGGCGCCGGCGGCTGCGGTAGCGGTAGCGTCGGTGCATAATTTCATGAAACAGGACAACCTCGATCATATCCCGCAGAAGAGTATCTTCCCGGGAGTAGGAATCGGGGTATTTTTTTCGGAAGTCTTTTTCAATGCCACTGGCAAGAATCTGCAGGGCTGTGCGGTCCGGGTACTGATCAAACATAAGACTGCCCTCGTGCTCCATCTGGTCACAGACCTCTTCCACAAATTCACTGATCTGCCGAGTAATCTGCGGATACAGATATTTCAGATAAGCATCGTCGTCTTCCAGTTCCCACAGGCGTCCGGCCCCGTATACCGGAGTAAGAGGTGGAATAAGAGGAGATTGATTGGATTTCAAAATGCATCCTCCCTGTTGGCGTTTATTACCTAATATATGAAAATAGAAAATTTTTGTGTATATCTTGCACTTTTCAAGGAAAGCCGTTAAACTATAGTAGACGATTTTTGCAAAAAAGTGCTTAAATAGATTGGAGAATGAGATCAATGATCAAATATATATATAAAACAGTAGGACTGCTGTTGATTTTTGTGGGGGCTTTGTTCTTTTTTGGAAGCAGAATGTCTACAAATCTCAATGACACCAGCAAGGAATCAAAGCTGCAGGGAGAGACTTTTCCCTATATAACTCTGACTACCCAGGGACAGAAGATTAATACACTGTATGGATACGGTGAGACCACGGACGCCAATGTGATCCGTGAAACCGTGACACCGTTAAATGACAGCAAAACCATACTTTTGAACCTGTCAGATGCCAAGGATTCTCTCACAAAGATTTCTTACCGGATCCTGGATAAGGAATCGGGGGAAGTGTATGATGAAAAAGAAGTGGGAGCGGTATCATCCGGTGACAAGACTATTACGATCACATTTGACTACAGTTTTAAAACCAGTACGGAGTACATTCTGGATCTGGTGGGCACAGCATCTTCAGGAAGAAAGATACATTATTACACCCGTCTGAAGTATTATCTGGAGGATTCCCATCTGGCAGATAAACTGGCTTTTGCCAGGAAGTTTCACAAGGCGACTTTCCAGAAGAGCAAGCAGGATGAACTGGAGCAGTACCTGGAGCCAAGCAGTCAGAACGCCAACAGCACACTGGCAAAGGTAGATATTACATCCAGTTCCGATCTGGTGACATACAGCGCCATGGCACCAAAGGTAATATCTGAGGAACTGGTTTCTGTAAAAGAATACAATATGGAGACAGCCTGTATCCAGTATAATTATTTTGTAAAAGCAGCCACTGCTTCTGGCAGTGAGATTTATCATATGAAAGAATTTTATCGTGTCCGTTATGCCGGAGGACATGATTATCTGCTGAATTTTGAGAGAACCATGGAAGCAGAGTTTAACCCGGATTGCGCAAGCCCTCAGACAGGACAGCTGAAACTGGGAATTACACAGGAACATGACAGCCGTATGCTGACCGATGCAGGTGGCAGCCAGCTGTATTTTGAACGGGGTGGTTCTCTGTACTGCTATGACATGAAGGCAAACCAGGTTGTAACAGTATACAGTTCTTTTGGACAGAATGCATCTTATGCATACAAAGCTTACAACGAGCAGGATATTCGTCTGCTAAAAGTGGATGACGAGGGGAATTTGTACTTCTGCGTCTATGGATATTTTCCGCGGGGAGAATATGAAGGAGATGTGGCAGTGGTATTGTATGAATACACCAAGGACAAGGAATTGAAAGAAATGGTGTATATGCCGGCCAATGCCAGTTATCAGCAGCTGAAAGAAGATTTTGCATCATACGGTTATGTCAGCCCAAGGGGAATCTATTATTTCACCGTGGGAAATACCGTGTATGCCTACAATATGTCCGGGAAACGACTGGAAAAACTGGCAGAGAATATAAAAAGCACTTCCTTTATGACCATGGAAAAAGCCAACTGTTATGTGTGGTCCTCTTCTATGGGCAGAGGATATGGAGACAGCCTGACCATTTACAATCTGGAAAATGATGAGAAGACCGTAATCCCGTCGGAGGACAAAAATGTCAGTATCCGTCTGCTGGGAGTCATTGAGGGAAATGTTGTGTTCGGAAGAGTGAGAAATTCGGACATTGTGACCAATGCAGATGGTTCCAAGACCATTCCTTGTTATCAGATTGAGATTGCAGATACAGCAGGGCAGGTCAAGAAAACTTACACAAAAGATGGGCAGTATGTCCAGTCTATCCGTGCCAATGGAAATGTGATCAACATGAAGTTATGCAAAAAATCGGGTGCTTCTTATACAGAGGCCGGAGAAGATAGTATTTTGACGGCTACACAGCAGGAGAGTACCAAGATTTCCTATGAATCAAGAGTTACCAGCAAATCTTTGACAGAGTGGTATATACAACTGCCGTCTTCCTTTACCATGGAAGAGGCACCGAAGAAAATAGCCGGACCGTCTACGGTATATTACAGCGGCCGCTATGTGCGTCTGGAACAGCCGGCGAGAACCAAGTATTATGTGTCTGCCCTGGGTCGTATCACTGCTTCCTATGAGAGTGCCAGAGCTGCTATCAAAGAGGCAGACCGGCAGATGGGTGTGGTGATCTCCAGCAAACAGCAGATTGTATGGGAGCGAAGCGGAAGTTTCCTGATGAACAACATCGGCGGCCTTGAAATGACAAAAGAAGGAAGTGGCGTGTCCAACCTGGGGGCCTGCGCTTATATGATATTGAAACAGAACCATTTCACCGTGGATGCCAGGGAACTGTCTGCGGCCAACAAATCCATTTATGAAATGCTGGCGTCCTATATGCCGGAAACCATCAATCTCAAAGGATGTACTCTGGAGCAGGTACTTTACTTTGTCAGCAACAATAAAGCGGTGGCGGCGTCTACCGGAACTGGCAAAGCGGTGGTGATCAGTGGTTACACAAGCAGCCAGCTGTATCTTTTCAATCCGGAGAAAAATAAAGAAGTAAAAGTCAGCCGTTCGGAATATGAAAAAATATTCAAACAGGCAGGAAATCAGTTTGTAAGTTATATGGAGGACTAAATGGAAGAGTTGATACAAAAGGCCATGGAGGCCAGAGAAAAGGCCTATGCGCCGTACTCCGGTTTTATGGTAGGAGCGGCACTGCAATGTGCAGACGGCACGGTGTATACAGGATGTAATATTGAAAATGCCGGCTATACGCCTACTAACTGCGCCGAGCGGACGGCTTTTTTCAAGGCGGTCAGCGAAGGAAAGCGGGAATTTGTGCGGATTGCCATTGTAGGCGGCAGGCAAGGGAAAATGGCGGCACCATCTCCCTGCGGCGTTTGTCTGCAGGTGATGGCAGAGTTCTGTGATCCGGCAGAGTTTGAGATCGTGTGTGCAAAAAGCGGAAAAGAATACACAGTAAGAAAATTAGGAGAGATGTTGCCATATGGATTTACCAAAGAAGTTCTGTGATGAGATGAAAAGGATCCTGGGGGAGGAATACCCGGCGTACCTGGCATCTATGGAAGATACAAGAAAATATGGTCTGCGGGTCAATACAGCCAAGATCTCCGTGGAAGATTTTTTGAAAATCTCTCCCTTTGAACTGACCCCGATCCCTTATGTAGACAATGGATTTTACTATGATCCGGAAGTGGCACCGGCGAAACACCCTTATTATTTTGCAGGGTTGTATTATCTTCAGGATCCCAGTGCCATGACACCGGCCTCCCGCCTGCCGGTAGAAGAGGGGGATGTGGTGCTGGATCTGTGTGCCGCACCGGGAGGAAAGGCCACGGAATTGGCGGCAAAACTCCATGGCACCGGTCTTTTGATTGCCAATGACATAAGCAGTAAGCGGGCTAAGGCACTGCTGAAAAATATAGAATTGTTTGGCGTGGAAAATAGTTTTATCGTGACGGAATATCCACAGAAATTACAGGAGTATTTCACTGGATTTTTTGACAAGATCTTGATTGATGCGCCGTGTTCCGGTGAAGGAATGTTCCGGAAAGAGCCATCCATGGTGAAAGCCTGGGAGCAGAATGGGCCGGAATTTTATGCCAAACTGCAGGAAGAGATCCTGCGGCAGGCACTGCCTATGTTAAAGCCGGGAGGATATCTGTTGTACTCTACCTGTACATTTTCTCCTTTGGAGGATGAGGGAACGGTGGACAAGATTTTGTCTATGGATGATTCCATGGAGATCGTGCCAATGCAGGGATATGTGGGATTTTCCAAAGGAAATCCGGCATGGGTTGACAGTTCCCGGTCAGAAATCGAAGACTGCATCCGCATTTTCCCACACAAATTAGACGGTGAAGGTCATTTTCTGGCACTGTTCCACAAGAAGGAAACGGCGGAAGGGGCTGTGCAAAGTTACGACCAGCGGCGAAGTGGATTAAAAGGTGAAGAAAAACGCCTGTTTCAGGAATTTGCCGCTGGACTGGCAAGAGAGTTTGAACCGGACCGGATGGAAAGCAAGCAGGGCATGGTATACTATATGCCGAAACAGCTGCCGGACATGAAAGGACTGCGTTTTCTGCGCAGCGGTTTGTTTCTGGGAGAAATGAAGAAAAACCGCTTTGAGCCAAGTCAGTCCCTGGCTATGGCATTGAAGAAAAGTGAGTATAAAAACTGCCTGGATCTGTCCTCGAAGGATGAGAGGGTGATCCGGTATCTGAAAGGTGAGACTTTGACGCTGACACAGGAAGAGGCTGGAAAGGACAACGGCTGGGTTCTTGTGTGTGTGGACGGTTATCCATTGGGATGGGGCAAGAAAAATAAATCTTCCCTGAAAAATAAATACCACTCCGGCTGGCGCATGATGTAGGCCGGATAAAAGTAGAAAAGAACCGCTTTCGCGGTTCTTTTCTGGGGAATAGAGAACTAAACTATATATAGGCGATCATTTGCATAGGCAAATGATTAGGGCAAAAAAAAAGGCAACTCACCTATGGGTGAATCGCCTTCGATTACAACAACATATTACTACAAAATATTGACAATGTCAACAAAAAGCAACAAAATATTTGACAAAGGATATAAAGGTATAATAAAATGTATATATAAATCTAGAAAGAGGAGGAAAACAAAATGGAAGAAAAACAGTCAAATGGCCTTGCCATTGCCTCAATGGTACTGGGAATCGTTTCTTTGATCCTGACATGCATTTTGCCTTATGTTTCATGGGTACTGGCAATCGTAGGTATCGTATTAGCTGCTATTGCTAAGAAAAAGGCAAAATCAGGAATGGCTACAGCTGGTCTTGTATGCTCTATCATCGCATTAGCAGTATGGGTAGTAGTTATTATTTTGCTGGTAGTAGTTGGTGTATCTGTCGGATTGGCAGGATAAAGAAAAACGGACAGCAGGCGGGGAACTGCAAAAGCAGTTTGCCGTTGCTGTTTTTTCTTGTTCTGTATTGATAGAAGGAGGAAGAATGATGAATGAAGAAATGAATAATTCTTATTATGGAAATAATACACAGGGTAATCCAAACCCAGTTCCACAGCCGGAACCAGGCAAACCGTCAGGCTATTCTATAGCATCCATGGTCTTGGGAATTTGTTCAATAGTGACATGCTGTTTATATGGTGTTCCGGGAATCATTTGCGGAATTATTGCCTGCATTTTTGCAAAAAAAGAAAACGATCTGGGTCATGCCAACAGTTTTACGAAGGCGGGTATGATCTGTGGTATCATCGGTATTATTTTGAGTGCATTGATGTTGATTTATTTAGTTGTAGTAGTGATGATTATTGGTGTATCAACCCCAATGATGTATAACTATAGTTTCTAATTGATAAAAATACCAGATAGAAGGTGACATCCTGTGGGATGTCACTTTTGTGTTGCAGAGGGCCCGCAGGGGTCTGCCAGAATAGGAGTCTATATGAATCTTTATGAATTTCTTTTACAATACCGGGACAGCGGACGGCTTCCCATGCACATGCCGGGGCATAAGAGACAGCCTCCTTTTTCTATGGAGGATCCTTACGGACTGGATGTGACGGAGGTGGAGGGGACGGACAACCTTCACCACCCGGAGGGACGGATACGCCGGCTGATGGATCAGATGCGGAAAATGTATGGAACCAGAGAAAGTTATCTTCTGGTAAATGGCAGTACCTGCGGAATATTGGCGGCCATGTCGGCGTGCTGCCAAAAAGGAGACAAGGTTCTGGTGGCCAGAAACTGCCACCGGTCGGTGTACCACGGGATCTATCTGCTGGGACTGGAGCCGGTGTATCTGCAGCCGGAGACTGATCCCCAGACGGGAGCGGCGCTGCAGTGTCCGCCGGAAGAGGTGGAAAAGGCATTAGAAACTCATGAAAATGCGGCTTGCGTCATCCTTACTTCCCCTACTTATGAAGGGGTAGTGTCGGAAGTGGGCAAAATAGCAGAAATAGTCCACCGATATCAGATCCCCCTTGTAGTGGACGAGGCTCATGGCGCTCATCTGAACTGGATGAGGGGATGGAAAACTGCTATGGAGGAAGGGGCAGATCTGGTGATCGAAAGCCTTCATAAAACACTGCCGGCCCTGACCCAGACAGCAGTGCTGCACCGGTGCAGTGACCGGGTAGCGGCAGAGAAGATCCGGCGTTATCTGGATATTTACGAAACAAGCAGCCCATCTTATGTATTGATGGCCAGTGTGGCACAGTGCATGGACTGGCTGGAACAGGAAGGGAAGCCGGCTTTTTGTGCCTATGTGGAAAGGCTTGAGCGATTTTATGAAGAGGCAAAGCGGTGGCGGCATCTGTCCCTGTGGCATCACCGGCTCAAGGAACCGGGAAAACTTGTGATCTATACCGGAAAAGCGGACATCTCGGCCACAGAACTTGCAGAAAGACTGCGAAATTCGTATAATATAGAAATAGAGATGGTGGCCGCAGAGTATGTGCTGGCCATGACGACGGTGGCAGACACGGAGGCATCTCTGGAGCGGCTGATGCAGGCACTTTCAGATATGGATGAGACTCTTTCTGAAAGCGAACCTCACATGCATGAGACAGATTCTGTGCTGCCACAAAAGAAATATTCATCCTATGAGGCCATGAATGGCCCCTGGGAGGAAGTACCGATAGAGAAAGCCTGTGGCAGAGTGTCAGCAGAGTACATTATGGTGTATCCGCCGGGTATTCCGTTTGTAGTGCCGGGGGAGATGATCGATCTCCATGTTCTGGGGCAGATTTCTGAGGCGAAAGAGAAAAGATTAAACCTGACAGGAACGGCGGACGATAGGGTGTCGAACCTGCGGGTGTTAAAAGAGTAAAGGAGTCACGATCGTGGGCAGATTATATATTTTTATGGGAAAAAGCGCAGCCGGAAAGGATACGCTGTTTCAGAAGATATTGGAAGAAGATCCGGCCTTAAAGCAGGTAGTCCCATATACAACCAGACCGGTAAGACAGGGAGAAAAAGAGGGTGTAGCCTATCATTTTGTCAGTGAGGACACTATGAATGACATGAGGCAGCAGGGCAGAATCATTGAGTGCCGTTGTTATGAGACAGTGCAGGGACCCTGGTATTATTTTACCGCAGACGACGGGCAGATCGACTTTGAGCAGGGAGACTGCTGTATGATCTCTACTTTGGAAGGGTATGAGAAGATCCGGGATTATTACGGAAAGGACAAGGTAGTTCCGGTTTACATTGCGGTAGACGATTTTCTCCGGATGGAGCGGAGCCTTGCCAGGGAAAAAGAACAGCCGTCACCTTGTGTGGCAGAGGTCTGCCGGCGCTTTCTGGCGGATGAGGAAGATTTTTCCGGGAAAAAACTAAGGGCACTGGAAATCACAGACTGGATAGATAATACGGACCTTTCTGTGGCCCTGGAGCAAATCCGCAGCCTGCTAAAAAAAGGTAGATAAAATACCGGAAGCATGGTAAGATAGAAAGAGCGGAAGAAATGGGTTTTATCAGTAGTTTTGGAACAAGGAGGAGCTTATGGATATTCGGATCGATCCTATGCAGCAGGTAAATCAGACCAGTGGTACGCAGAAGAATCAGGCTCCTGCGGAAGATTTTAAATTTACCCTCATGAGTTCCATTGAAGAGGATGGCCTGGCGGCCAGACTGCAGGTCATGATGGAAGAGATCACCATGCAGGGGAAAAAACTGGGAAAACACATGGATGTGCGGGATATGAAGCATTACCGCAAGCTGATCAAAGAGTTTATGAATGAAATTGTAAACCGTTCCCACAAGTTCAGCCGTGAGAATTTTCTGGACCGGAGAGGACGACACCGGGTGTACGGAATGATCAAACGGGTGGATGAAGTGCTGGATGAACTGGCGGGAGAGCTGATCAAAGATGAAAAAGATGCCATTGCGATCTTGGACAAGGTAGACGAGATCCGTGGCTTATTGTTAGATATAATCACATAAAAAGGTGGCGATACATTATGTTGAAATTTTCAGAAATCGTGGGACATGAACAGATCAAAGATCATTTGCAGACGGCAGTCAGAGAAAACAAGCCGTTTCACGCATATATATTTCAGGGAGAGACCGGTGTAGGAAAAGAGAATATGGCAAAGACATTTGCAGCGGCACTGCAGTGCCAGAACCAGGGAGAAAAGCCTTGTGGAGAGTGTGTTTCTTGTCATCAGTTTGAGTCGGGCAACCAGCCGGATGTGATCTGGGTGCAGCATGAGAAGGCTAATCTCATAACGGTCAGTGAGATCCGGGAACAGGTCTGCAATACAATGGATATCAAGCCATTTGCCAGTCCATACAAAATATATATTGTTCCGGAAGCAGAAAAAATGAACGAGCAGGCTCAGAATGCATTGTTAAAAACCATTGAGGAGCCGCCGGAATACGGAGTAGTGATCCTTTTGACCAGTAATATCACAGCACTGCTTCCAACTATCCAGTCCCGCTGTCTGATCATGGAATTCAGACCGTTAAGCAATTCCATCGTGGAAGAGTTTTTGAGAACCCAGGGACAGGTGCCGGATTATCTGGCTAAGGCCAGTGCGGCTTTCGCCCAGGGAAATCTGGGAAAGGCAATGCGCTATGCCAAATCAGAAGATTTTATTGAGACAAAAGATATGATACTGAATCTTCTCAGACATGTACAGGACATGACAGTCAATGATATGCTGGAAAATATCAAAGAACTGGGAACCAGAAAAGATGAAGTCAGGGATTATATTGATCTGATGGAATTGTGGTACCGGGATGTGTTAATTTTTAAGGCTACTAAAAATATAAATCAGCTGATCTTTCAGGATGAGTCAACGAATATCGCAAAAGAAGCAAGCCTGCGTGGTTACGAGCAGATCGAGCATATTATGCAGGCCTTTGAAAAGGCGAAGGTGCGCCTGAAAGCCAATGTGAATTTCGAAGTCACCATGGAATTGATGCTTATGGCATTGAAAGATTGATAAGGAGGATAAACCGAACATGAAAGAAATTATAGGAGTCCGGTTTCGACAGGCGGGCAAGGTATATTACTTCAGCCCGGGTAAACATAAATTAAAGCGCGGTGAGTTTGTCATTGTAGAAACGGCTAAAGGTGTGGAGATCGGTACGGTTGTACTGCCGAACCGCAAGATGGAAGAAGAAAAAATCGTGGCACCGTTAAAGCCCATCATCCGGGTGGCAACCAAAGAGGATGAGGAAAAAGAGGCGGAAAACCGGCGCAAAGAAAAGGAAGCGTACCGTATCTGCTATCAGAAGATCCACAAGCACAAACTGGAGATGAAACTGATCGAGGCAGAGTATACATTTGATAACAATAAACTTTTGTTTTATTTTACAGCGGATGGAAGGATTGACTTCCGTGAACTGGTTAAAGATCTGGCCAGCGTGTTCCGCACCCGTATTGAACTGCGTCAGATCGGTGTCAGAGACGAGACAAAGATCCGGGGAGGAATCGGAATCTGCGGAAGACCGTTGTGCTGCCACAGTTATTTGTCAGAATTTGTGCCGGTATCCATCAAGATGGCTAAAGAGCAGAATCTGTCTCTGAACCCCACTAAGATTTCCGGTGTGTGCGGCCGTCTTATGTGCTGCCTGAAAAATGAGGAAGAGGCTTACGAGGAACTGAACAGCCATCTGCCGAATGTGGGAAGCCGTGTTAAAACCCCAGAGGGGCTGCCAGGGGAAGTACAGAGTGTCAGTGTTTTGAAACAGCGGGTAAAGGTAATCGTTACAATGGATAACGATGAAAAAGAAGTAAGGGATTATGATGTTTCCGAGCTGTCATTCCGCACCCGCGGCCCGAAGGAAAAAATTCAGGCAAAGCATGACAAAGAGTTGAAAAAACTGGAAGCAATGGAAAAAAAGGAAGGAAAATCTAAGTTAGATGAGTAAAATGCCTTCAGAGAAACCGGTTTTAATGCCCGGTGAACGATTGGATGATTTACAGCGGGACGGATTGAGAATTATACAAAATCCGTCCTGGTTTTGTTTTGGTATGGATGCGGTGTTGCTGTCCTGGTTTGCCAGGGTAGAGGAAGGGCAGAAATGTCTGGATCTGGGATGCGGCAATGGCGTGATTCCGATCCTTATGTACAGCCGCTGGCCGGGAGAAAGTTTTACCGGTCTGGAGATCCAGCCGGATGTAGCCCAGATGGCCGGGCGCAGTGTGGCATGGAATGGCATTGGTGACAAGGTGGAGATCATCACGGGAGATGTGTGCAGAGGGACAGAGATTTTTCCCAAGGCATCCTTTGATGTCATTACCAGCAACCCGCCTTATCTGATGGATGCCCATGGGTTGAAAAATCCCGGGGACCACAAAGCCATCGCCAGACATGAGGTGGCGTGCAGCCTGAAACAGTGGATCGAGACGGCTACAAAGTTATTGAAACCGGGAGGACATTTTTACATGGTACATCGTCCTTTCCGGCTGGCGGAGATACTTCATGATATGGTGGAAGCGAAACTGCAGCCTAAGCGGATGCAGCTTGTCTATCCAAAGAAAGACAAAGAACCAAACATGGTACTGATCGAAGGAGTGCGGGGAGGTAATTCCCAGCTGACGGTAGAGCCGCCTTTGATCGTATATGATGATGAGGGAGATTATATGGAACAGATCCGGCATATTTACTACGATTAGAAAGGAGGCGAAAGCACATGGCAGGCATGTTGTACTTGTGTGCGACGCCCATTGGGAATCTGGAAGATATAACGCTGCGGGTCCTGCGGATCCTGCAGGAGGCAGATGTGATTGCGGCGGAGGATACCAGGCAGACCAGAAAACTGCTGACTCATTATGAGATCCGGACGCCGCTGACCAGTTACCATGAACACAACAAAATGGAAAAAACACCGGTCCTTATTAAGAGGATGCTGGAAGGAGAGACCATAGCACTGGTAACGGATGCCGGAACACCGGCTATTTCAGATCCCGGTGAAGATCTGGCCAGAGCGTGTTATGAGGCAGGGATCCAGGTTACTTCCCTGCCGGGACCGGCGGCGGTGATCACAGCGTTGACTCTTTCAGGCATGAAGGCGAGAAGATTTACTTTTGAAGGGTTCCTGCCCGCAGATAAAAAGGAGCGGGAAAGTGTGCTGGCACGGCTGGCTGACACCACCTGCACTACCGTTTTTTATGAGGCACCCCACAGGCTGTTGAAAACGCTGGAAGTGCTGGAAGGCGTTGTAGGGGGCCAGAGGAAAATTGCTGTCTGCAAGGAGCTGACAAAAAAACACGAAAAAGCATTGCATTTTACCATGGAGGAAGCACTGGCTTTTTATACAGAGAATCCGCCAAGAGGTGAATTTGTCCTGGTACTGGATGGGGCCGATGAGGAGAAACTGCGGGAAGAAAGACAGGATCAGTGGAAGGAAATTCCGCTGACAGAGCATATGCAGCAGTATCTTGACCAGGGAATGGACAAAAAAAGTGCCATGAAGCAGGTGGCGAAGGACCGGGGCGTATCCAAAAGGGATGTATATAACGCTCTGTTAAAGGACAAAGAAAACTAAAAGGAGAAGGAAGATGGCAGTAAAAATTATACTTTTGATCCTGTTTTTCGGGGTCATGATGGGAATTGGAGTCTATGCGAGAAAACATGCAACAGATGTAAATGGATTTGTATTGGGAGGACGGTCGGTGGGCCCGTGGCTGACGGCGTTTGCCTATGGAACCTCTTATTTCTCAGCCGTTGTATTTGTAGGATATGCCGGACAGTTTGGATATAAATATGGTCTGGCATCTACCTGGATCGGTATTGGGAATGCAGTACTTGGTTCGCTGGTGGCCTGGGTAGTTTTAGGACGGCGCACCCGGATCATGAGTAAGCATCTGGGCTCTATGACCATGCCGGACTTTTTTGGTAAAAGGTATGACAGCCAGAGTCTGCGGATTGCGGCATCGGTGATCGCATTTATTTTTCTGATCCCATACACGGCGTCAGTATACAACGGACTTTCCTACCTGTTCGGTATGGCATTTGATGTAGATTTCCGGATCTGCGTGGTAGTAATGGCGGTGCTGACAGGTGTGTATGTGATCATAGGCGGATATATGGCTACTGCATGGAATGACTTGATCCAGGGAATCATCATGCTGTTTGGTATCGTAGCGGTGATCGCAGCCGTACTCAGCGGACACGGTGGATTTATGGCGGCGGTCAAGGAACTGGCACAGGTGCCAAGCTCCGTTATGCCGGGAGCGTACGCTTCCTTTCTGGGACCGGATCCGGCCAATTTGTTTGGTGTAGTGATCCTTACTTCTCTGGGAACCTGGGGACTGCCTCAGATGATCCAGAAGTTCTATGCCATTAAAGACGAAAAGGCAGTACATACGGGAACTATCATTTCTACCTTGTTTGCCATTGTAGTATCCGGCGGATGCTATTTCCTGGGCGGCTTCAGCCGGATCTCCGGTGTAAAAGAAGCAGTGGATGGAACGGTAAAATACGACACCATCATTCCTACTATGCTGTCCTCTCTGCCGGACATCCTGATCGGAATTGTGATCGTGCTGGTTTTGTCGGCGTCCATGTCTACTTTATCCAGCCTGGTGCTGACTTCCAGTTCCACGTTGACACTGGATTTTATCAAGCCTCTTTTTGTGAAAAAAATGAATGAGAAACAGCAGTTAGTATGGATGCGTGTGCTGCTGGCAGGCTTTATCCTGATTTCTGTTGTGATCGCACTGGATCCTCCGGCCTTTATCGCCCAGCTTATGGGTATTTCCTGGGGCGCACTGGCAGGAGCGTTTCTGGCACCGTTTTTATATGGACTGTACTGGAAAGGGGTTACCAGAGCAGCGGTCTGGGCCAGTTTTATCTGTGGCGTAGGGATCACAGTGGCAAATATGTTTTTCCGGTTTATCGCATCACCCATCAACGCCGGAGCCTTCGCCATGGTGGCAGGACTTGTGATCGTACCGGTGGTAAGTCTGATCTCGCCAAAACTGAAAAAAGAGACAGTAGAGGATGTGTTCCATTGTCTGGAAGAAAAAGTAATGGTAGAGCAGAAACTGGCACTGCCGGAAGAGGAAGAATAGAGTTTATCAAAGAAGGTGAAAGATTTGATCCGCAGACTGGTTATGTTTACCAACGGAATCGAAACACTGTGGTACTTTAGTGTAAAAATGGGAGCCACATTTGAAAAACTGGGATATGAAGTGTTTTATTTTGACCAGTGTAAAGAGTATGACAGCTTGTCAAAACTGATGGCCTTTGCCGTACCCGGCATAACGGCGGCAGTTAGTTTTAACTTTGAAGGCTGCAGTGGAGAGTCCTATTTGACGGATGCAAAGGGCATTAACTTTTTTGAAGCAAGGAACATACCTTTTATCAACATTGTGGTGGATCATCCGTTTTATTACCACAAATTTGTTCCTTATCTGCCAAAGGATTATCAGCAGATTTCCATTGACCGAGAGCATGAAAGATATCTGAAAAAGTACTTTCCGGAGATCAAAAGAGGACCATTTTTGCCATTGGCAGGCACTTCCTTATGGAAAAAAGACACACTGCCATCCTGGGACGAGCGGCCTTATGATGTGGTTTTTACCGGAAATTATACGCCGCCGGGGAATTTTGACAAAGTGATCCGGCGGATCAATGATGAATATACCCGGTTTTATATGGGAATCATACAGGATTTCATAGAGCATCCCCACATGGAAATGACAGAAGGGATCGTGAAACATCTTCGTAACGAGGTGGAGGATATAACAGAAGAGGGCATTAAGGAGAATCTGCCCAACATGATCATGATCGATCTGTATGTACGCCATTATTTCCGGGGAGAAGTGGTAAAGACACTGGTGGATGCCGGATTGAAAGTTGCCTGCTTTGGGGCAGGATGGGATCTGCTTGACTGCCGCCATCCGGAGAACATCATCAATGGCAGGCTGCAGGATTCATATGGATGCCTCAAGGCCATTAGTCAGGCCAAGATTTCCCTGAATGTGATGCCTTGGTTTAAGGAAGGGGCCCACGACCGCGTCTTTAATTCTATGCTAAACGGGGCGGTATGTTTCACGGACTGGAGCCTCTATTTTGAAGAGAACATGAAAGTGGGCGAGGATCTCTGTATCTACGAACTGGACAAACTGGAGGAATTGCCGGAGAGGATAAAGCTGCTGCTTGGCGACCGGGAAAAATGGGAGCATATACAGCAGACTGCCTATGAAACAGCGGCAGAAAGCCATACCTGGGCCCACCGGGCGAGACGGATACACGAAGAAATACTTTGCAAGATAAAATAAAATGATATATAATGTGCACAGACTGCAGGAGGTGAAGGGATGTACAAGCAGGAAGAGACAACGGCCGAATTAATAGAATCCTTTCAGCCGTTTATGGATACATTTGGAAATCTGATCCAGGGAGGCATCGGTATTTTTGAGGTGCAGGGTGACGAGATCCGGACTGTTTATATTAACGAAGGTGCTTATGCACTGATTTTTGGAAAAAAGGCGGAGCAGTATGAGCCTAAGCGCATCAATCTGCGGCATATCGTGTCCCAGAAAGACTATGATCATATACTGCAGCTTACGAAACAGATGATCAAAAAAAACGGTATTATGGATAGTTTTGTGAATTATGATATGCCGGGACAGGCTGCCGGACGGATCTGGATCCGTGGCAGACTCATTGAAAGCCGTGGAGATGTGAATGTTTTGGCGGCTTTGATCCAGGATGTGTCCCGTCTGCAGAAACTGGAGACGGAACTGGCTATTCAGAATGAGAGGTATCGTCTGCTGGAAGAGACTTCCAATGAGATTTTGTTTGAAGTTGATTTTGATAAAGATACTATGTGTTATTCGTTTAAAGAAATGGACGGAGAACTGATTCGTAAAAGGATTGCCCACTATTCCAGGGAACTTAAGAATAATCCAATTATCCATCCGGATTTCATGGATGAGTTTATAGGGCATCTGGAAGAGGCAAGAAGGCATAAGACCCGGGGAAGTTTTGAGTATTTAAGTAGTATATCCGGACATGGATATGAGTGGCATCATATTGTCTATAATAGTATTGCAGATGAAAGTGGAAATATTAAGCGGGTTGTGGGAAGAATCCGAAATATACATGACGAAGTACTTAGCCGGAAGGCGGCAGAAAGCCAGCAGCCGGCACTGCAGAATGTGTATCATGGAATCAAAAACCAGATTGAGAACCGGATTGCTGTATCAGAACTGGATGACTGTCATGAGCTGGTGCTGATCGCGGTCGATCATTTTCGTAGTATTGTGAAGAATAATGGCGTGGCCTGTGGTGATGTAGTTATGAATTGTCTTATTGATCTGATTGATATCCGGCTGGGGTCCCAGTGTATTTTTGATCAGATAGAAGATGGCAAAATGATGCTGTATTTTAACAATGCACAGCCGGAAGAAATTGATGATGCTATTCTTCATATTTTAGATGACATGGAAAAGAAAAAATACCAGATTGCAGATCTTACTACTACCTGCAGCGGAGCAGCTGTTGTGCGGCAGGGGGCAGTGGATGTTGTCAGTTTCATGGATGAGGCCGAAGAGGCACTGCATCTTGCAAAGATAACCAAAGGCAGACGATATATTCGTATATAGTGAATGGAGGTTTCAATGGCAAAGAGTAAAAAGATAAAGAAACATAGAAAATTCTGGCTGGTTGTAAAGATCCTTATTTTGGTCATTCTTCTGACTGTGCTTGGGGGCGGCTTGTTTTTGTACCTCAAATACGGCGACGAAGTGATCGGTATGCAGCAGGAAGCGAAAGAACTTGTTGCCCAGTCTACGGAAGATACATTCCGCAGTTCTGAAACTACCATAGCCTATACCAAAAAAGGCAAGCAGTTGGCCGTACTGAAAGGCGATAAAGATGCCTATTATCTCACTATCGATAAAATTCCTAAATATGTGCAGGATGCATTTCTTGTAACAGAAGACAAGAAGTTTTATCAGCACGATGGAATTGATATGAAAGGAATCTTTCGTGCTGCTGTAGCGTTGATTAAAAATAACGGAGAAAAGAAACAGGGTGCCTCTACCATTACCCAGCAGCTGGCACGAGGTGTTTTTTTGAACACGGACAAGACCTATGAGCGAAAGATCAAGGAGATTTTTATCGCCCGGGAATTGGAGAAAAAATATTCAAAAACAAAAATTTTAGAGTTTTACTTAAACTCCGTATATTTTGCCAATGGATATTATGGAATCGAGGCGGCAGCCAAAGGGTATTTCAGCAAGAGCTGTCAGGATCTGTCTCTGGCCCAGATTTGCTTCCTGTGTTCGATCCCTAACAACCCTAATCTCTATAATCCGGAAAAGAATATGGACAACACGCTGAAGCGTAAAAACCGTATTCTGGATCAGATGCTGTCGGACGGCGTGATCAACCAGGTAGAGTATGATGAAGCCTATAATGAAGAGATTAAGCTTAATATACAGAAGGTAACAAAGAGAAACTACATCCAGACTTTTATAACCAATTCAGCAACCAAGGCGCTGATGAAATACAATGGATTTGATTTCCAGTATTCCTTTAGTTCAGACAGTAAGAAAAAGGACTACGAGGAAGAATATGAAGATGCCTATGCAACAGCGCAGCAGATGCTTTTAAATAAAGGATACAGGATTTACACATCCATTAATCTTACTAAGCAGAAACAACTGCAGAAGGCAGTGGACGATAATCTGGCATCCTTTAAGGAAAAAACAGATGACGGCGTATACAAAATGCAGGGATCGGCAGTCAGTATTGACAATAAGACCGGCCGCGTGGTGGCCATCGTAGGCGGCCGCAGCCAGGAAACGGAAGGGTACTCCCTGAATCGTGCCTATCAGTCGTTCCGTCAGCCGGGAAGTTCCATCAAACCACTAGTCGTATATACCCCGACTCTGGAGCGGGGCAGTACCGCCAGGACTACGGTATACGACCATAAATTCAATGGAGGTCCGTCAAACTCCGACGGCCGCTACTATGGTTATGTGTCACTGCGGTTTGCAGTAGAACATTCCCTGAATACGGTGGCATGGCAGTTGTTTGATAAATTGACACCGGAAGTTGGTCTTGGTTATCTGCAGGAAATGCATTTTACCAAGCTCGTTAAATCCGATTATCATGATTCGGCGGCACTGGGGGGACTTACCTATGGTGCCAGTTCGCTGGAGATGGCTTCCGCTTATGCTACGCTGGCCAATGACGGTAAGTTCAGAGAACCTACCTGTATCATAAAGATCCAGGATGCAGATGGCAATGTCATCATTGACGACAGCATCAAAGAGAAAAAAATATATGATGAAGATGCGGCCCATGCCATGGTAGATATTCTGAAAGGCGTCTTTACAAGTGGAACGGCCCGAGGCCTGTCCTTGAACAACGGAACTGCCTGTGCCGGAAAGACCGGTACTACAAATGATCACAAAGATGGATGGTTCTGCGGTTTTACACCGTATTATACAACGGCTGTGTGGGTAGGATACGACTCACCAAAAGAAGTGTCAGATCTGTACGGATCCAGTTATCCGGGACGGACCTGGAAGCAGTACATGGATGCGATTCATGAAAAACTGCCGGTAAAACAGTTTGAATTCACTTTATCCAGTACTTACAGTGGTACAGGAAGTAGTGGCAGCAGCAGTGGAAGCTACTCCTCTTCCAAGGACAGCAGTAGTTCATCCAGTTCGGATAAGGACCAGTCTTCCGTAGATACGGATCCGGATGACAACAATGATGTAGATACAGATCCAAGTGACAGTCAGGCGACGAAAGCACCGGCTGCCGTTACGGATGCTCCGACGATTACAGATGCTCCGGTGACAGCAGAACCGGAACCGGCGGCCACAGAACCGCCTGACCAGGATAATACCGGTGGCGACGCTGGAACTGACACTACGGATCCAAACACAGAGCAATAAGAATAAAAAGAAAACCAGTCATGGATGAGGCAGATCCCGCATCTGTGGCTGGCTTTTTTTATGAAGATAAAAACCCACCGGCATATATGCCGATGGGTAAATGCAATCATAATTAAGAAATTTATTTCTGATGATATTTCTTGAGGATCTTTTCGATACGCTCAGTAGGATTCAGGTACTCTGCGATAGAGCAGTCATGATTCAAAGTATCAATGAGCAAAGCAATGTATTTACTCATATCTACATTGATGTAATACTCTCTCTCAAGAAGTTCCTGTGGCTGATATACAAGGTTTGTAGTCATAACACGGTAGATCAGGCCACTTTTATAAGCTTCGTCAAATTTTTTCAGGCCGTTGGTAAACAGACCAAAGGTAGAAGCAACAAAAATACGATTTGCCTTACGGCGTTTTAATTCAGTGGCAACATCAATCATACTTTCACCGGAAGAAATCATATCGTCAATAACAACCACATCTTTGCCGGCAACATCGGAGCCTAAGAACTCATGAGCAATGATAGGGTTGCGTCCTTCTACGATCTTGGTATAATCTCTTCTCTTATAGAAAGTACCCACATCTGTGCCGGCAACATTGGCGAAGTAAATAGCACGGCCCATAGCACCTTCATCCGGACTGATGATCATCATACTCTCGCTGTTCATATGAATATCATCTACATTCGCAAGCAATGCTTTGATAAACTGGTAGGTAGGCTGAACGGTCTCAAAACCTTTCAGCGGAATCGCGTTCTGTACACGAGGATCATGTGCATCAAAAGTGATAATATTATCGACGCCCATATTGGTCAATTCCTGAAGCGCAAGAGCACAGTCTAAAGATTCACGAGAACTGCGCTTGTGCTGTCTGCTTTCATAAAGGAATGGCATGATAACAGTGATTCTTCTTGCCTTACCACTGATAGCAGCGATCATTCGTTTTAAATCCTGGTAGTGGTCGTCTGGTGACATATGGTTGACCTGGCCGCATACTGTATAGGAGAGATTGTGGTTACAGACATCTACCAATAAATATACATCTTTACCACGGACTGACTCGTTCAAAATTCCCTTTGCTTCACCGGAGCCAAATCTAGGACATACAGCATCAATGATGTAGGATTCCTTTTTGTAGTTGGTGAAATGGATGGATGAACCAGGTTCAGATTGTGTGCGCCATCCGGCAATGTAAGCATCTACTTTCTCGCCGATGGGACGGCTGCTCTCCAAAGGGATGATGGCAAGGTCACCATAAGGGATAATTTTTGTTAAATCTTTTTGACTCATTGTGTTTTTTCCTCCAGAATAAATTAAGAATTAAGGTTGCGTTGCATAATTGCCTTTTTCAGGCGTATATCATCACCTGTTAATTTTAACAGGGTATAATTACTTGTCAAGCGGGAAAAAATCCGCTCGCTGTAGTCGTCCCGCAGATCATCAAAAGATAGGTTGGTAGAAATAATAGTTGAGTGACGATGATTGAGGCGGGTATCAATACAGTGATACAGCTGGGATGAAGTAAATCCATTGTTCAATTCGGTTCCCAGATCGTCAATAATAAGCAGATCACTGTCCAGAATATAGGCAACCGTGGCGTTTTTTTCGTCAAAAGGCATATCACGGTCAAATTTGTACGCTTCTAAAATATCAAATAGTTTCAAAGAAGTCAAGTAAACAACTGTATGAGACTGATCTAAAAGTTCTTTGGCGATACAGTTAGCAAGGAAAGTCTTGCCTACGCCCGTATTGCCATATAACAGCAGATTGTCTGACTGGGTGTCAAAGTTTTTGACAAAATCCCTGGCGGTATTGAGAATGTTTTTCATATTCTCTCTCGGTGTTAGTCCGGTGGATTCTTCCGTATAATCGTCGGAGTAAAAGTCCAGACTGAAATGGGCAAAATTCTCTTTTTCCAGAATCTGCTGGAGATTGGACTGGGAGTAGAGATAGGTCACGATCTCTTTTTCCAGACAATGGCACTTGGCAGTACCGATGTATCCGGTGTCCTGACAGTCCGGGCATACATAAACCGGCTGCAGATAGTCGGCCGGATAGCCGTGGCTGGTCAGCAGATCTTCCTTCTGCTTTGTGATCTCCCGGATCTGCTGCTCCAGATCTCCTGTGTTCTGTCCACGCTGCAGTTTCGCCTGGGCGTGCTGCAGGGAAAGTTCTGAAATCTGCTGCTCCAGTGCCCGGTATTCAGGAATCTGGCGGTGGATCTCATCCAGGCGCATACGCTCTGTATTCTGACATTGGAACTGTCGCTTATAATAGATGGACATGATCTCATCAAACTGGCTGTTAGTAAGTTTCATAAGTGCCTGCTATACCTCCTTTATGATCAGGACCGGTTCCCCTGAAGAAGCTGTTTTTCCAGAGAGGATACTTCTTTTTGTGAATAATCACGCTGCGGGAACTGGTTAAACTGGTTCCGTCCGTGAGAACGAGGTTTTTCCTTTTTCTCTTTTTTCTTTTCTTTAAAAGCCTGATCTTGTTTTTCGATATCCTGAAGACAGGTGACATTTTGCTCATGCCATTTCTTCAAGATGCTGCCGGCGTAATGGAAATTTGTTTCGCCTGTCTGCAAAACAGTGCGCTTGCAGGCTTCTTCCAGGATGGTGCTGTCAAAATTGTACTTACACCATTCGTCTACAATGGTAGTTTCTGCCGGCGCCAGGCTGCGCTTAAAGCCAAAGGCCTTGCGTACAAGAAGGTAGGCTGTGTTGTAATCCTGGGATTCTGTCAGTGCCTCTTCCCGTGTCTTTATTCCTTTTTTGGCCCAGTTAATACCGATGGCCTCAATGTACTTAACCTGTTTTTTGCCTTTATTTACAGCGGTTTCGTACATGGCACATACCAGGTCGGAAGAAAAACCTACATCACACATGAAATAAAGTATGTTCTGTAAATGAGAAGGGGATATGGTGGTTCCCAAAAGTTGTTCTACAGTTGTAATAGTTTTCTTGATCTCCACGTCATTGGAAAAGGCTTCTGCCTGCAAAGGCGAATAATTCTGCCGTGGCGGCAGCGAAGTCTCTTCTGTCACTCTGGATACGGGTTCTGCCGGCACTTCTGAAACAACAGGAGTCTCCGGGATGGAAATCGTCTCATCAGAGATGGACGCAGAATCCAGAGAAGCGGCAGTTTCCGGGGAAAAATGAGACGAAGTTCCGGTCTCCGGTGCTCCGGAAGAACCAATAGTAAGGGAGAGGATCTCGTCCCCGCTCTGCTCCAGAGAGATCAGACCATGCTTGTCCCAGTAGCGCAAGGCTCTGAGAATGTCATTTTCCGTACACTCCAGAAGATCTGCCAGAGCACCTACCGACAACTCCGGTAAAGCATCTTTATTCTGGCTGGCCATCTGTAAAAGAAGAAAGACTTTTACATAGTTGCCATTGGCAGGAATCATATGCTCTGCGATAAACCGGTTATTCAAAATTGTATATTGGTCATTATATGTAGATTTAATGAAAAAGCTCATAATAGTCACAATTCCTTTCAATTTGCATGATGAGTATAACATAAAGAAAAAACAGTTGCAAATGACAAAAAAGTGCGTAATTTTGGATTAAAATTGTTGTTAATAATGTTGATAATGTTGACAACGCATGTTCGATTGTACTATTTCAGTAGAAAATAGGGGCAAAAACAACGAAAAACCGTTGGTTTTCAAAAAAATCACAAAAAAGCAACATATGAACCAAAAAAAGTTATTAAAAAATTATCCACAACCCATTCATGTGCCGGATTGTGGATAATGTTGTTGATAAAGTGCATAACTTATGCTTTCAATATATTTTCACCGATTTCTACAATGTTTCCGGCGCCCATAGTTATCAACAGGTCGCCGTGGACTAAATTTTCTAGAATAAATTTTTCAATCTCATCGAAACTATGGAAGTAGAATACTTCTTTTCCCAGTTTTTTCAGCTCATCGGCAATGTTCTGAGAAGAAATATCACCGGGATCTTTTTCTCGGGCTGCGTAGATGTCAGCCAGGATCACTTTGTCAGCCAGAGCCAGTGAAGAGGCGAAGTCTTTCAAAAAGGCTTTTGTTCTGGTGTAAGTGTGAGGCTGGAAAGCACACCATAATGTTTTATGAGGATAATTCCTGGCTGCCTTTAAGGTGGCAGCAATCTCTGTTGGGTGGTGGGCATAATCATCAATAATAGTGAAACCGTTCTTTACACCCTTTAACTCGAAGCGTCGGTCTGTGCCATGGAAGGCGGTCAGTGCCCGCTGGATCGTATCGGATCCGATTCCATACAGGGAAGCCAGCGCCAGGCAGGCCAGAGTGTTAGAAACATTATGGAGTCCTACTACATTCAAGTGATAGTGTTCTTTTTTCTCGCCATTTACATACAGGTCGAAACTTCCGTGGCACTCGTTGTCAAAAGAAATATTTTTGGCGGTAAAGTCAGCATCCTCTTTGTCCACAGAGTAAGTAATGACTTTGCAGGAAAGTCCTTCTGTGATCTCCTGGTAATCATCAATATCCCGGTTGATGATCAAGGTGCCATGGGCCGGGATCAGTTCGGCAAATTTGCGGAAAGAGTGGCGGATGTCAGCCAGATCTTTGAAAAAGTCCATATGGTCTTCTTCTATATTCAGTATGATACCGACAGTTGGGAAAAATTTCAGGAAACTGTTGGTATATTCACAGGCTTCGGTAATGAAATGCTCGGAGTGTCCTACCCGGATATTGCCGCCGATGGCCGGAAGTATGCCTCCTACGGATATCGTCGGATCCAGATCTGCCTCCAGAAATACATGGGATGCGATGGAAGTGGTCGTTGTTTTTCCGTGGGTGCCGCTGATAGCAATGGCAGAGGAATAATTTTTCATAACCTGGCCCACCATGGCAGCCCGCTCCATCATAGGAATCTCCAGTTCTTTGGCCCGGACTATTTCCGGATTGTCAGATTTGACAGCAGCGGTATAAACAACTAAATCGATAGAATCAGTAATATTTTCTGCTTTCTGGCCATAAACTACTTGTATGCCAAGGCTTTCCAGATGATCGGTGATCTTACTTTCGTGCCAGTCGGAACCGGTAACGGTAAAGTCAAAGGAATGAAGCAGTTCAGCGAAGCCGCTCATGCTGATGCCTCCGATCCCGATAAAATGTACATGACAAGGATGATTAAAATCTATTTTGTACATAGGGTACCCCTTTCTTATTTTGGATAAAAATTATAGTTACCTATAATTATATATACACCTGTGAAAAAATACAAGAAGAACTGATTTGTGCATTTTGGATAAAAGAATACTAATTGAGGAAAATTATTTGTTCAAAATATTCACAAATGAATCAAAGTATGTTATAATTTTATCAAAATTTACAACAGGGGTGATAACATGATAAAAAAAGAAATGATAGCCATGTTGCTTGCTGGGGGGCAAGGGTCAAGACTTGGAGTTTTGACGGCGAATGTAGCAAAACCTGCTGTAGCTTTTGGGGGAAAGTATCGAATCATTGATTTTCCATTGAGCAACTGTATCAACTCAGGTGTTGATACAGTAGGTGTACTGACACAGTACCAGCCATTGAAGCTGAACACTCATATCGGAATTGGTATTCCATGGGATCTGGACCGTAATGTTGGGGGCGTGTCCGTTCTTCCACCTTATGAGAAAAGTACAAGCAGTGAGTGGTATACCGGTACAGCCAATGCGATTTATCAGAACTTACGGTATATGGAATATTACAATCCGGACTATGTTCTGATCCTTGGCGGTGACCACATCTACAAGATGGATTATCAGGTAATGCTGGACTTTCATAAAGCCAACAACGCAGACATTACGATGGCGACGATTCCAGTTCCGATTGAAGAGGCAAGCCGATTTGGGGTTTGTATTACGGACGAGTCTCACAGGATTCTGGAATTTGAGGAGAAACCGGAACATCCAAGAAGCAATTTAGCTTCCATGGGTATCTACATATTCTCCTGGCCGGTGTTAAAAGAGGCGTTGATCAAGCTGCGGGATCAAAAAGGATGCGATTTTGGAAAGCATGTCCTGCCATACTGTCACGAAAAAGGTGACCGTATATTTGCTTACGAGTTTAACGGATACTGGAAAGATGTAGGAACGCTTGGTTCTTATTGGGAGTCCAATATGGAACTGATCGACCTGATCCCTGTATTCAACCTGTACGAGGAGTTCTGGAAGATTTACACCCGCAATGAGTGGCTCAGACCACAGTATATTGCCAAGAATGCCGTGATCGATAAAGCCATCATGGGGGATGGCTGTGAGGTCTATGGTGAGGTTCACAATTCCGTGATAGGATCGGATGTTGTGATCGAGGAAGGTGCTATTGTAAGAGATTCCATCATTATGAACTCTACCAGGATCGGAAAGAATACGGTTTTGGACAAGACCATTGTTGCAGAGGATTCGGTGATTGGGGACAATTGCGTACTCGGTGCCGGAGAGGAAGGCATTGTGAACAAATTAAAACCAAATGTATACGCTTTTGATCTGGTAACAGTAGGAGACAACACAGTAATTCCAGATGGTGTAACCATCGGGAAAAATACTGCCATATCGGGCAAGACAACTATAGAAGATTACCCAGATAACACCTTGGCAGGTGGTGAAACACTGATAAAGGCAGGTGAGTTATTATGAAATCAATCGGATTGATCCTGGCTGGTGGATCCAGCAGCAGAATGAAAGAACTGACAACCAAAAGGGCAACTGCGGCGATGCCTATTGCAGGAGGTTATCGAAGCATAGATTTTGCCCTGAGCAATATGGCAAATTCTCATATAAACAAAGTAGGTGTATTTACCCAGTACAACTCAAAGTCGCTGGCACAGCATCTGAATTCTTCCAAATGGTGGGATTTTGGCCGTAAGCAGGGAGGCTTGTTTGTATTTACGCCGACCCAGACTCACGATAACAACCAGTGGTATCGTGGAACGGCAGATGCCATTGCACAGAATATTGATTTTCTGAAGGCGTCACATGAACCTTATGTGATCATTGCTTCCGGAGATTGTGTGTACAAACTGGACATGAATCAGGTACTTCAGTACCACATTGAAAAAAATGCAGATATTACGATTGTTACAAAGGACTTAGGCTCGGTTCCGGATCCTACCCGTTTTGGAGTAGTGACGGTAGACAGTACCGGTCTGGTAACAGAGTTTGAAGAAAAACCGATCGTGACAGACAAAACATTGGTGTCTACCGGTGTTTATGTAGTCCGCCGTCGTCAACTTATCGAAATGATCGAGCGGGCCGGGGCAGAAGGCGGTTTTGATCTGGTAAAAGATATTTTTATCCGGTATAAAGGAATTAAAAAGATTTATTCTTATCAGATGCACTCATACTGGAGCAATATTACAGCCGTAGATTCTTATTTCCAGACAAATATGGATTTTCTGGACCGGAAGACGAGAGAATTTTTCTTTAATGAATATCCACCGATCGTATCTAAGATCGAGGACTTGCCGCCGGCAAAATATAATGTAGGATCTAAAGTGAACAACAGTCTGGTCTCCAGTGGATGTATCATCAATGGAGAGGTACAGGATTCGGTTCTGTTTAAAGAGGTTTATGTCGGAAATAATTGTGTGATTAAAAATTCGATCATTTTGAATGACGTTTATATTGGCGATAACACATATATTGAAAACTGCATAGTGGAGAGCCACGGTACGATCCGTGCAAATTCCAACTATGTTGGTACACCGGAGGAGGTAAAGATCATTCTGGAAAAGAACGATCGTTATGTACTTTAATTTCATATAAGGGGGTTGACGAAGATGGAGATCACAGATATTCGTACTCGTGTTGTTAGCAAAGACTCAAAGATGAAGGCGGTGGTGTCGGTGACCTTTGACCAGTCCTTTGTTGTCCATGACATCAAGGTGATCGAAGGCGAGAAAGGTTTGTTTATTGCCATGCCGAGTAAGAAGACACCGGACGGGGAGTACCGTGATGTGGCTCATCCGATAAACGGTGAGATGAGAGCCAAACTACAGGATGCCATCATAGAGGAGTATTGGCATGCATTGAGTGAACAGGAAGTAGAAGAATAAAGGAAACGCCACCAGTTGAAGAAAGGTCAGCTGGTGGCGTTTATCTTGTTCCGGAACTTTGGATGTGGTATACTTTAAAAATGACATAATGAAGGAGGAACAACTATGTTTTTGATCGTAGGACTTGGAAATCCGGGGGTAGAGTATGCTGCTACCAGACATAATATTGGATTTGATATGATCACATATTTAAGTGACAAATATAATATACCTGTCAACAGCAGAGAGGGTAAGGCGCTGGTAGGAAAGGGAATACTGGCCGGTGAAAAGGTGATGTTGGCACAGCCTCAGACTTATATGAATTTAAGTGGAGAGAGCGTGCGGGCATTGATGGATTATTACAAGATTGACATAGAAGATCTGCTGGTGATCTATGATGATATCAGCCTGGATGTGGGACAGATCCGCATGAGAGGAAAAGGAAGCGCTGGAGGACACAATGGAATTAAAAGTATCATTCAGCACACAGGCACCCAGGAGTTTGCCCGGATTAAGATCGGGGTTGGACAGAAGCCGGAGGGCGGCGATCTGGTAAAACATGTGCTGGGTAGATTTTCCAGAGAAGAAGATGGAATGTTCCGGGATGTGTTTGCCCTGGCGGAAGAGGGGCTTTTAGCGTGGCTCCAGGAAGATATGAAAAGTGCCATGAATAAGGTGAATGGAAGAAGAATTGAGAGAAATGAGGCATAATTTGGAAACATTACTGGCTCCCCTGAGGGACATGGAAGAATTTACACAACTAAAGACGGCCCTGGAGCAGGGAGAGTCTCCACTGGAAGTGGTAGGAGGCATGGATGCTCAGAAGGCTCATATGATCTACGGACTCAGGCAGGCAAAAGGGGTGAATCTTATTGTTACCTACAATGAGATCCGCGCCAAAGAACTGCTGGAAGATATGGCCATGTATGACAGACAGGCCATGTATTATCCGGCCAAGGATCTGATCTTTTACAGTGCCGATGTCCATGGACAGGCCATTGCCAAGGAGCGGTTGAAAGTAGTAAAAGCATTATCAGAGCAAAAAAATCTTACGGTGATCACTACCATTGATGCAGGTATGGATCACTGCTTTTCTTTTGAAAAGTATGAAAAACAAAAGATTGAGATAACGCCGGACAAAGAATTTGATCTGGAACAACTGCAAAAACAACTGTCGGCTATGGGCTATGAAAAGGCGGCTCAGGTGGAACAGGAAGGAGAGTTTTCGGTCCGGGGCGGTATCGTGGATATTTTCCCTCTGACAGAAGAATCTCCGGTGAGGATTGAATTCTGGGACACCCAGGTAGACACTATACGAAGCATTGATGTACAGAGTCAGCGTTCGGTGGAAGAACTGGAAGAAGTGGTGATCTTTCCGGCAGGAGAGATCTTTTTGTCGGAAGATGAGGCGGCAGCCGGTCTGCATCAGATTGGAAAAGACATGGAGAAAAACTGCCGTGAATTGAAAGAACAGGGAAAAAGAGAAGAGGCCGCCAGACTGCGGCAGAATGTGGAAAACTTCCGTGAAACATTCCAGGCCTACCACGGCATGGTGAATCTGGAAAGTTATATCGGATATTTTGCCAGGGAAACAGTGTCATTTTTTGACTATTTTAAGGGGAAAAATGTATGTGTATTTCTGGATGAACCGAACCGGTGCCGGGAACGGGCTCAGGCGGTGGAGTACGAATTCAGGGAGAGTATGACCAGCCGGCTGGAAAAAGGATATATCCTGCCGGGACAGATGGAAGTGCTGTATGATACCTCGGCGGTTTACGCCAAATTAGGCGGTTATCCCCTTGTTTTGATGACGGCGCTGGATACGCCAATGAAAGAAATGGTGGTGGACCGTAAGTTCTTTTTACAGGTGCAGTCTTCACCGTCGTACAACAATAATTTTGCCCTGCTGGCAAAAGACCTGGCTCGTTACCAGAAAAAGAAATACAGGGTGCTTTTGGTATCGGCATCCGAGACCAGAGGACGCAGACTGTGTCAGGATCTGCAGGAATACGATCTTCATGCGTCCTATAGTGCCGATCTTTCCAGAGAACTGGAGTCGGGGGAGATCCTGGTTACAAGAGGAAACCTGCGAAAGGGATTTGAATATCCGGGAGTGGGTTTTGTAGTTGTGACGGAAAGCGATATTTTTGGCGGAGTGCGCAAAAAGAAGAAGAAAAAGATCAAGCGCTATGAAGGGGCAGCCATTCATAGTTTCAATGACTTAAAGATCGGTGACTATGTGGTTCATGAAAATCATGGACTGGGAATCTATCAGGGAATTGAAAAAATTGAGGTAGATAAGATCACCAAGGACTATCTGAAGGTAGCCTATGCCGGTGGCAGCAATCTGTATGTGCCGGCCACTTCGCTGGAAGTGCTGCAAAAGTATGCGGGAAACGACGCTAAAGTACCGAAGTTGAACCGGCTTAATTCACCGGAGTGGAAAAAGACCAAATCCAGGGTTAAAGGTGCTGTGGAAAAAGTGGCCAAAGAACTGGTGGAACTGTATGCGAAACGCCAGGCAAAGCAGGGATTTTGCTTTGAACCGGATACTACCTGGCAGCGGGAATTTGAGGAAATGTTTCCGTATGATGAGACAGATGACCAGTTAAAGGCTATAGAAGATACAAAGCACGACATGGAAAGCAGCAAGATCATGGACCGTCTTATCTGCGGAGATGTAGGCTATGGCAAGACGGAGGTGGCCATCCGGGCAGCGTTTAAGGCAGTAATGAGCGGCAAGCAGGTGGCGTTTCTGGTGCCTACCACGATCCTGGCAGGACAGCACTATAACACCTTTGCCCAGCGCATGCGCCATCACGGTGTCAATGTGGAACTGCTCTGCCGTCTGCGGACACCGGCCCAGCAAAAGAAAACCATAGAAGGAATCAAAAAAGGCTCGGTGGACATTGTCATCGGAACCCACAGACTGTTGAGCAAAGATATTCAGTACAAGAACCTGGGACTTTTGATCATCGATGAGGAACAGCGGTTTGGCGTGACCCACAAGGAAAAGCTAAAACAGCTAAAAAATGATATTGATGTGCTGACACTGACGGCAACACCAATTCCGAGAACGCTGCACATGAGCCTGGTGGGCATCCGTGATATGAGTGTGCTGGAAGAGCCACCGGTGGACCGTATGCCGATCCAGACTTTTGTAATGGAAAAAAATCCGGAGATCGTGAGAGAAGCGGTGATCCGTGAACTGACCCGGGGTGGCCAGGTGTATTATGTCTACAACCGGGTAGCCAATATGGATATCGTGGCAGGAGAGATTGCCAAACTGGTGCCGGAGGCAGTGGTGGCATACGCCCATGGGCAGATGAATGAGCGGGAACTGGAAAAAGTCATGTACCAATTTGTAGAAGGAGAGATTGATGTGCTGGTTTCCACTACGATTGTAGAAACGGGTCTGGATATCCCCAATGTAAACACCATTATTATCGAGGATGCGGACCGGCTTGGCTTGTCTCAGCTGTATCAGCTGAGGGGGCGGGTAGGACGCAGCAACCGGACCGCCTATGCATTTTTGATGTACAAACGGGATAAAATGCTGAAAGAAGTGGCAGAGAAGCGTCTGGCGGCTATCAAGGAATTTACGGAACTGGGGTCCGGATTTAAAATTTCCATGCGGGATCTGGAGATCCGCGGGGCCGGTAATGTGCTGGGAGAAAGCCAGCACGGACATATGGAGGCGGTAGGATATGATCTGTATTGCAAAATGCTCAACGAAGCCGTGAAGAAGTTAAAGGGCGAAACGGTTACCGAACAGGTATTTGAGACAGCGGTAGAGATTAAGGTTGACGCATTTATACCAAACAGTTATATTAAAAATGAGTTGCAAAAATTAGATATTTATAAGCGTATTGCAGAAATCGAGAACGAGGAAGAAAAGTTCAACATGATTGATGAACTGATCGACCGTTTTGGCGAGCCGCCAAAAAGCGTGGAGAATCTGCTGGCCATTGCCTTATTGAAAGAAAAGGCGCACCGCGCTTATATTACAGAAATCACAAGCAAAAAGAATCATCTGCGGTTTAGTATGTATCCGAAAGCACCGGTGGATCCGGCCAGGATACCGCCGCTCATTCAAAAAATGCAGAGACGACTCCGGTTTGTACCGGATACGCCGCCGTATTTTGAATGGGAAACGGGGAAAAATCTGCTGGAAGAGGCAGAGGAGATTGTGGATGAAATCGCAGGACTGATGGAAGGAGAAAAGAACAGTGAAACATAAAATTTTGGCGGTCTGCTTGAGCCTTGGCCTGGTTATGGGGCTGGCGGGATGCGGACAGAAAGCAGCGCAAAACCAGGATCCAGCAAAACAGGTGGATTCTGAGACGGCAGCAGGCGTCAGCAATGGAACTTTAAACGACGATTCAAAAGTTATTGCCGTAGGAAAAACAACTGTTTTGAACCGGGAATACAAAGCATATTATTATTTCATGAAAAACCAGTATGAAAATGTGCTTTCCAACAATATCTGGAGTTACAAAGAGAGTGGCAAAAGTATCGGACAGGAAGCGGTAGAAGACGTGGTCCGACTGATCATCCAGGTAAAGGTGATCTGCAAGGCAGCAGGGCAGCAGTCTGTCTCACTGGCAGCTGATGAAAAGGAAAAGGCGGATTACAACGCCAAAACTTACCTGGCTTCTCTGGATGATAAAGTAAAACAGGAAAACGGCCTGGATGAGACAGTTGTGACACAGATTTTTGAAGAAAACAAGCTGGCAGAAAAAATGTACAATGTAGTGGCGGGAAAGGCAGTGGCATCCCTGGCAAATGAACAGCTTCAGGCAGTGAAAGTCCAGATGCTTAAATTGTCTTATACTGCAGACACAAAGGAAAAGATCCGGGCAAAGGCGACGCAGCTGCAGCAGCAGATCGCATCCGGACCAAACAGTTTTTATGTAGTGGCAAAAGCCAATACAGAGGCAGACAGTGTGGAAAAGATCATTGGAACCAAGGATGAATACACCAATGTAGTAAAAACGGCACTGGCTATGAAAAAGGGCGAAGATTCCAAGGTGATCGAAGAAAAAGACGCTTTTTACCTTGTACATGTTTTGCAGCCATCCAGTAAAAGCCTGAATGATTCATATAAAAACCAGCTGGTAAGCCAGACCCAGACCAAAGCGTTTCAGGATGACTACAACAGCTGGGCCGGACAGTATGGTGTCAGAGTCAGCAAGACTTTGCTGGCAGATAAGTAATACGAAGGGGAGGCAGTCATGAAAAGAAGCAGTGGTATTTTGATGCCGATCGCCAGTCTTCCTTCCCGGTATGGGATCGGATGTCTGGATGAGGCAGCCTATGAATTTGTAGAACAGCTGGAAAAGGCGGGACAGGGTTACTGGCAGATCCTTCCTATGGGACCGACAGGATATGGGGATTCACCCTATCAGTCCTTTTCTACCTTTGCAGGAAATCCGTATTTTATTTCTTTGTCAGAACTGGCAAAAAAGGGGTATCTCAGTGAGGAAGATCTTCAGGAATACGAGGCGGCAGGCGACAACCAGGCAGTTTCTTACAATGTTTTATATGAAAAGCGCTTTCCGCTGCTGAGAAAGGCCTTTTGGAACAGCCGTATCGAGACTTCTGCCAAGTATATAAAGTTTATTGAGGACAATCAGGACTGGCTGGGGGATTATGCGTTGTACATGGCCATCAAAGACAGTCAGAACGGAATCAGTTATCTGGAATGGGACGAAGATATACGGCTTCGCAGACCGGAGGCCATAGAGGCCTACAAAGAACGACTGGCAGGAGAGGTAAATTTCTATCAGTTTTTGCAGTTTGAATTTTCCCTCCAGTGGAACCAATTGAGAGAGTATGCCGGAGAGCACGGTGTAAAGATCATAGGAGATATACCGATCTATGTGGCGTTAGACAGTGCGGACACATGGGCACATCCGGAATTGTTTGAATTGGATGAGAAGAGGATCCCTACCAGTGTGGCAGGGTGTCCGCCGGATGCTTTTTCGGCTACCGGCCAGTTGTGGGGAAATCCTTTGTACCGCTGGGAAAATCATGAAAAGCAGGGATACGACTGGTGGATCAAACGGATCCGGAGATGTTTTCAGTGGTATGATGTGGTGCGTATTGACCATTTTCGTGGGTTTGATGAGTTTTATGCCATTCCGTATGGAGACAAAACAGCGGAAAACGGATCCTGGCAGCCGGGTCCCGGCATCCGCTTATTTGAGGCACTGAAAGAGGCGTTGGGCGACCTTCCGATCATAGCAGAGGATTTGGGATTCTTGACGGACTCTGTCCGGGAACTGCTGGCAAAGACCGGCTATCCGGGAATGAAGGTGCTGCAATTTGCCTTTGACGGACAGGGAGGCAGCGATTACCTGCCGTATCAATATGATAAAAATTGTGTGGTATATACGGGAACCCATGACAATACAACCACCCTCAGCTGGTGTAAGGAATTGCCGCCGGCCGCCAAGGAGCAGTTGTTAGCATATACACAGGAATCCAGACTGGCATCTCCTAAGAAACTGGTGTGGGATATGATCCAGCTGGCCATGGCCAGTACCGCCAATCTGTGTATTATTCCGGTTCAGGATTATCTGGAACTTCCCAAAGAGGCACGGATCAACACGCCTTCTACTTTGGGCGGCAACTGGCAGTGGCGTATGGGAAGAGATGCGCTGGACGACAAATTGTGCGAGAAGATCCGAAACCTTACCAGTCTTTATGGCAGGCTGTAAGATCGCAAACTATCCTTTTTAGTATGGCGGTGAAGACAGTTGCCAAAACAAAGTTACACAGTAAAGGAGACGACAGGAGTGGAATCCATGAAAATAGTTTTTTTAGATGCGAAAACCATTGGTGAGGACATTGATTTGTCGGATTACGACAAACTGGGTCAGGTGGTTAAGTACGATTTCTCTACGCCGGATGAAATACCGGAGAGGGTAAAAGATGCCCAGGTGCTGGTTATTAACAAAGCACCTATGAATGAAAAGACGCTGAGACAGGCAGAAAAGCTGAAGCTGATCTGCGTGACGGCTACCGGTACCAACAATCTGGACAAGGCATATCTGGAGCAAAGAGGGATTGCCTGGCGGAATGTGGCGGATTACTCTACTCATTCCGTGGCACAGCATACCTTTGCCATGTTGTTTTATCTCATGGAACATCTGAGGTACTATGACGATTATGTAAAGCAGGACCGGTACACCAACGACCGTTGTTTTACCCATTTTGAGAAGCATTTTTCGGAACTGACCGGAAAGACATGGGGAATCATAGGTCTTGGAAACATTGGCCGGCAGGTGGCAAAGGCAGCCAGGGCTTTTGGTGCGCGGATCATTTACTATTCTGCTTCCGGCCAGAAAGGGCAGGATGGATACGAGCAGGTAGATCTGGACACAGTGCTTAAAGAGTCCGATATCCTTTCGGTACATGCACCGTTAAATGAATATACAGAAAACCTGATGGATCGTTCCTGTTTTCAGAAAATGAAAAAAGAGAGTATTTTTCTGAATCTGGGGCGGGGACAGATCGTGGTGGAAAAAGATCTGGCAGAGGCACTGGAACAAGGAGAGATCGCAGCGGCCGGTCTGGATGTACTGTGTCAGGAGCCGATGTCGCCGGACAACCCTCTGCGGGGATTTAAGGACAGTGACAGACTGTTTATCACGCCGCATATTGGCTGGGCCAGTGTGGAGGCAAGAACCCGTCTGATGAATATTATTTACCATCAGATCCGGGATTATGAGGAGAAACCAATATGACGAAGTCATATTTTAGGATGGTTTCGACGACCTGCCGCCGAGCGCAGGCGAGGGGGCAATACCTATAAAAGGAGGAGAAACCAATATGACGAAGTCATGTTTAAGGATGGTTTCGACGACCTGCCGCCGAGCGCAGGCGAGGGGGCAACACATATAAAAGGAGGAATAAAAATGGTAAAACATGTAATTTTATGGACTTTGAAAGAGGAATTATCCAAAGAAGAAAAAGAAACGGTGAAGCAGGAAATCAAAGCAGGACTGGAAGGACTGGCAGGACAGATTCCGGGGCTGGTAGATATTCAGGTAAATATTCACGGACTGGCAAGTTCCAATGCAGATCTGATGTTAGATTCTTCTTTTGAGACAGAAGAGGCACTAAAGGGCTACAGTGTGCACCCGGCCCATGTGGCAGTGGCAGATGGCAAAGTGCGGCCATACACAGCCAGCCGAGTGTGTCTGGATTATGAGATTTAGAGGCGGAGGAGCAGGATGATCGCATTGATCGCAGCCATGACGCCGGACCGGGTCATTGGAAGAGAGGGACGGATCCCCTGGAATATCCCGGGAGAACAAAAGCGGTTTAAAGAACTGACCATGGGGCACACCATAGTGATGGGGCGTCGGACTTATGAAGAAATCGGCCGCCCGCTGCCGGGCCGCCAGACTATAGTGGTATCCACGACGAAAAACTTTGACCAGCCCGGGTGCCGGACTGTCGGTTCCCTGACAGAGGCACTGGCGTTATCTGCCGGAGAAGATGTGTATATATCCGGTGGCAGCCGTCTGTACGAAGAGGCACTGCCCCTGGCAGATGTGCTGTATCTCACGGAGATAGAGAGCCGGATAGAGGGGGACGCATATTTCCCGGAATTTGACGCCCAAAAGTATCAAAAATGCGTAGAAGAGAGGCATGAGGGGGAGATTCCTTACACCTATGTGACATATAGAAAGGATTGTAAATAGAGTTAAGGCGGTCAGGCGTGAAAAACTCGATAAGAAAATAAAAGCAAAGGCCGCGAAAACAATATGTTCATTTTCTATCAAAAAAGTAATAAGGGAGATAGTTTTGGAATTTGAAATTATTGATACGGACAATACTAGAGTTAGAGCAAGGAGTCTCTATCAAGTTGAAGAAGAAAGCCTAATAAACAGGGATGGGAAAGTATTCCGGAACCCGTTTATAAGATAAAGAAAAACTGAGTTTAGCCGGCTTTGTCTGCCCCAAGGAATTCTTGCAATCCTTTCAGTCTTCCAGTGTTTCATGGGAAAAAGATTTACAAAGCATGGGTTATAAGTGCGCCGGTATGAGGCGTGCGTATTTTGCACGCCCATACCGCTGCGTACTTATGTAGCGCAAGCGCCCATGCTGGTAAACTTTTTCCCAGAAACACGGAATCTGAAAAAAGTGCCAACGATTACTTGACACAAACAATCCCCTTTTACCAATTGAAACTTTCTCCTATTTATGGTACTATTTAAGTAACAGTAATATGGTAGTCTCATAAGGAGGTCTCACATGGAACAGTTTTTTTCGGATGAGGACCTGATGGATCTGTTAGAGCAGTTGGATGAAGTGGAAATGACAGCCCTGCCGGAGGAACCGGATGAGGAAATGGAAGCTTCCAATCGACGCTATATGGAGATCATTAAAAAACATCAGGACGACTAGAAAACTCCAACTAATGGTTCGGGCAGGAATCCCGTTCATTGGTTGGGGTTTTTGTTTTGCGTGAAAATAGCATATTGTGTCCCCTTCTTTAATATACTTAAAGAGCAATGCAAATCGATGACCGGATTGGAGGAGATGGGGGACATGGAGGAATTGTTGGAAGAAATACTGGCACAGTATGACCTGGAGGTAGAGAAAATTGTCCGTACCCGGGGAGGGTGGCTTTTGTATACCGATGCAGGGCTGTGCATGCTGCGGGAAGTGCAGCAAAAAGCGGAAGGATTTGAGTTTACAAGAAATGTGCGGGAGTATCTGGAAAAGCAGGGGATGGAAGTGGACTGTCCCGTGGCCAATAAAGAGGAAGAGTATAAGACCCAGTGCCAGTGCGGAGAGGTGTATGCAGTCTACCGCTGGTATCCGGGGGAGCACTGTGATTTCAGGAAAAATCCACATTTGTTTCGGGCAGGGGAAAACCTGGGGAAACTCCACAGCCTGCTGAAGCAGTACCCTTGTGAACATAAACCGGCACAGACCCTTTTGCAGCAGATGGAACGGTACAACCGGGAAATGAAGAGAGTTTTTTCCTACATGAAAGGAAAAAAGAGAAAAAGTCCCTTTGAGTATGGAATGATGGAGAGCTTTCATCCTTTTTACAAACAGGCGTGGGATGTGACGCAGCGGCTGGAGGCGTGTCCTTATTATCAAAAAAACGCAGAGGAAAGTTTTTTGTGTCACGGAGAATATAACTACCACAACCTGATCTTTCATGGAGCAAGGGTGTTTACCAGCGGTTTTGAGCGGGTGACACCGGGGATGCAGCTGACAGATCTGGCATATTTTGTCCGGAAAGTTATGGAAAAAAATAACTGGGATCCGGGCAAAGGAAGAGAGATCCTGCTGGGGTATGAAAAAGAGCAGCCGCTCAGTCAGGAACAGCGGGAGTTTGTGGGGATTTTACTGGCATATCCCATGAAATACAGAAAACTCCTGAATCAATATATGAATGGCAAGAAATCCTGGATCTCCCAAAAGAGCATGGAGAAGCTAAACGGCGTAAAACAGAGAGAGCAGATGAAGATGAAGTATTTGAAAAACTTCCTCTGATTTCTTCAAGAATCAACTAGTCAGCACCCCTATAATATGCTATAATATCAGTAATAATCCCAAGGAGGAAGATACCATGAGATTCCTGAAATATTTGGGGTGTCTGACCGTAGTTTTTCTTTGTCTTACCGGTTGCGGAGCGGCGAAAGGGACGCCGGTTTCTACAGCGACATCGCCGGCAGCAGAGACGCCGGCTCAGGAGGCGGGAACCACCGGAGTGGTCAAGAAGATCGACACAGCGGCTCAGAAGATCACTTTTTACAATGTTTCGTTTAATACAGTAGAAGAATATCAATATAGCGGGGGGACGGAGATTTTATCCCAGAATTCCGTGGACAAGTCTATGTCCCAGGTAGAGCCGGGACAGGTGTACCGGTATGTGACAGGATCCGGCAGCCAGATGCTGACCAGAATGCAGGAGGCGTCAGATATACAGCAGCTGCAGGAGGCGTCTGTGACGGTGGATGCTGAAAAGAAGCAGATCACGGTAAACGGGGATACCACATATGCGTATACGGATAATCTGGTGGTGCTGTCAGATGGAGAATCCATCGAGCCGCTGGAGATCCTTGACAGCGACCAGGTCACTTTCCGCGGGGTAAAAGGACTGGCTTATTCCCTTGTTGTGACTAAGGGACACGGATATATCAAGCCTACCGGGTACAAAGATTTCCTGGGAGGCACACTGACGGTAGAGGGAGAGGCCATTGTACCGGTTTCCAAAGAGATGCTTCTGATGGTGCCGGAGGGACAGCAGAAGATGTCTATGGTCAATGGTGACCTTACCGGAGAGGTAGAGGTTCAGGTTAAGCGTGGACAGGTTACCAAAGTAGATATGAAGAAATATCAGTCCCAGATGCCGGATACGGCCAGAGTTACTTTTGAGATACAGCCTCAGGGGGCAGAGTTGTATGTGAACGGCAGTCTGACCGATTACAGCAAGAAAGTGCCGTTAAAGTACGGCAATCATTCTATTAAGGTTGTGCTGGAAGGATACAACGATTACAGCGGCGTAGTAACCATCAAAGACGCCGGACCTACCATCCGGATCAATCTGGCTGAACAGGAAGCACAGGTGGACTCTTCAGACGGCAGTTCTACGGATTCTTCTGTTTCCTCTGATTCAGACAGCAGTAGCAGCCAGTCGGAACAGGAAAAGACAGATACCGACCACAAGATCACAGTCAGTGCTCCGGCAGGAGCCGCCGTTTATATCAACGGCACTTACAAAGGAGTGGCACCTTGCAGTTTCACGAAAGTGATCGGCAGTGTGACATTAACCCTTACCAAAGAAGGATGTACGACCAAGAGTTACAGCGTTACCATTACGGATGATGCCCAGGATGTAAGCTGGAGTTTTCCGGACCTGGAGGCGGCATCCAGTCAGGGTTGACAAACGGCACAGCAGTACAAGCCGTTTTATATAAAAAGAATTTCATGCTGAAAAAGCAGCAGACAAGGAGGATATTATGGGTTATAAAGAGACTTACGAAGCATGGCTTGCAAATCCTTATTTTGACGAGGCCACAAAGGATGAATTGAAGGCGATTGCAGGGGATGACAAAGAAATCAAAGAGCGTTTTTATGCAGATCTGGAGTTTGGTACAGCTGGTTTGAGGGGAATTATCGGAGCTGGTACAAACCGCATGAATATATATACGGTGCGTAAGGCGACACAGGGACTGGCAAACTATATTATCAGCCAGAAAGGCCAGGAAAAAGGCGTGGCTATCGCCTTTGATTCCCGACGCATGTCACCGGAATTTGCAGATGAGGCAGCTTGCTGTCTGGCAGCCAACGGAATCAAAGCGTATGTATTTGAATCCTTGAGACCGACACCGGAACTTTCCTTTGCAGTGAGAGAACTGGGATGTATTTCCGGTATCAACATTACAGCCAGCCACAATCCACCGGAGTACAATGGATACAAAGTATATTGGGAAGATGGCGCGCAGATCACACCACCTCACGACACCGGCATTATGGATGAGGTTAAGGCAGTGACAGACTATGCCACAGTGAAGACTATGGACAAAGAAGCTGCTATCCGGGCCGGATTGTATCAGCAGATCGGACAGGCTGTAGATGACCGCTATATGGAAGAACTGAAGAAAAATGTTCTTCATCCAAACTGCATCAAAAAAGCGTCCAAAGATCTGAGGATCGTTTACACACCATTGCATGGAACAGGAAATATTCCGGTTCGCCGTATCTTGAAAGAACTGGGATTTGAAAATGTGTTTGTTGTACCGGAACAGGAACTGCCGGACGGAGAGTTCCCAACTGTCAGCTATCCAAATCCGGAGGCAGCAGAGGCCTTTGAACTGGCGTTAAAACTGGCGAAAGAAAAGGATGCAGATCTGGTACTGGCTACAGACCCGGATGCAGACCGTCTGGGCGTATATGTAAAAGATACGAAATCAGGAGAGTATATCTGCCTTACCGGTAATATGTCCGGAAGTTTTCTGGCAGAGTATGAGATTGGTCAGAAAAAGGCACTGGAAGGAAGCCTGCCGGAAGACGGCGAGTTGATCAAGACCATCGTAACTACCAACCTGGTAGATGCCATGGCAAAATACTATGGAATCAAAGTGACAGAATGTCTTACCGGATTTAAGTGGATCGGCCGTGAGATCCTCCGTATGGAGACCAGTGGAAAAGGACAGTATCTCTTCGGCTTTGAGGAAAGTTACGGATGCCTGATCGGTACCCATGCAAGGGATAAGGATGCCATCGTAGCGTCTATGGCACTGTGCGAGGCAGCAGCATATTACAAACTCCGTGGTATGACCATCTGGGATGCTATGCTTGAGATGTATGAACGTTACGGCTATTATAAAGATAATGTGATCGCCATTACCCACAAGGGAATTGAAGGTCTGGAGAAGATCAAATCCATCATGGATACACTCCGCAAAAATCCTCCGATGAAGTTTGGCAAATATGATGTTCTTCGCACAAGAGATTATGATCAGGATGTGATCCGGGATGTAAAAACCGGAGAAACTACTACGACGGGAATACCGAAGTCCAATGTATTGTACTTTGAATTGACAGAGGATGCCTGGCTGTGTGTAAGACCATCCGGTACAGAGCCTAAGATCAAGATCTACTTTGGTGTTGTGGGAAGCAGTCTGGAAGACGCAGATGCAAAATCAGAAGAACTGGCTGAAGTAGTACAGAAGATGCTGGCTGAGATGTAGAAGCCGGAGAAATAAAATGGATGTGCCCAGGGGAAATGCGCCGGGAGGCGTATTTTCCCATTTTTATCAAGGCACTTCAGAAGGGAGGACATATGAATCAGTATTTGGAGCAGTGGGTTGGCAAAGAGTTGACCAAAGAACTGGAAGAAGGCATCATCAATGCACCACAGGATCTGCTCGGAAGCCATATTTATAAAGAACCGGGAGTACAGATTTTTACCGCATACCGTCCCTGTGCGTGGAATGTGTGGCTTTTGGACGGAAAAGGCGAAGTTGTAGGGGAAATGGAGCCTATGGAACTGGAGGGGATGTTTGGTTATGTGATTGAGAAGAAAGCCAGACGCCTTACAAAATATGCATTCCGCGTTAAATATGGCGAGGATGATATCATTGATATAGAAGATCCTTACGCTTTCCCAAGAACGATCACAGAGTTTGACTGTTATATTTTTGGAGAAGGCAGAAATTATAAAATATATGAAAAGTTAGGCGCACACCGGGAGAAAGTATCCGGCGTGGAGGGAACCCGTTTTGCCGTGTGGGCACCGGATGCCCGCAGTGTCAGTGTAGTGGGGGATTTCAATATGTGGGATGCCCGCCTGCACAAGATGATGCTTCACGGAGAAAGCGGTATTTTTGAACTGTTTGTACCGGGAGCCTGGGAAGGGGCCGTTTATAAGTATGAGATCACGGCCAGAGACGGCAGTAAGGTTATGAAGACGGATCCGTATGGCAATTATGCGGAAGTGCGTCCGGGCAATGCTTCCCGGATCACAGATCTGCGCGGATACAAATGGCAGGACAGTGCCTTTATGAAGAAAAGAAACAGCGTCAGGCCGGAAGAGCGGGACCGCATGCAGATGAACATCTATGAAGTGCATCTGGCCTCCTGGAAAAAGCGCATTGAAGATGACGATAATGGCAATTACAGCTACAGGGAACTGGCATCTATGCTGGGAGATTATGTAGTGGATATGGGGTATACCCATGTGGAACTGATGGGAATCGCAGAGTATCCTTTTGATGGTTCCTGGGGATACCAGGTGGGATGCTACTATGCACCTACCAGCCGTTATGGTACGCCAAAAGACTTTATGTATTTTGTGGATGAACTGCATAAAAGAGGGATCCAGGTAATCCTGGACTGGGTACCGGCACATTTTCCGAAGGACGAGCATTGTCTGGGGCGTTTTGACGGACTGCCGCTGTATGAGTATGCTGACAGCCGCAGGGGAGAGCATCCGGACTGGGGTACCTATATCTTTGATTATGGCCGAAAAGAAGTAGTGAACTTTTTGATCGCTAACGCATTGTTCTGGGTGGAAAAATTCCATATTGACGGACTCCGGGTAGATGCAGTGGCGTCTATGCTGTATCTGGATTATGGCAAGCAGGATGGTGAATGGCTTCCCAACAAAGACGGTGGAAATGAGCATTACGAAGCGGTAGCGTTCTGCCGCCAGTTAAACGAAGTTATGAACAAGGAACACCCGGGAGCCTATATCATTGCGGAAGAGTCTACCGCCTGGCCGGGGGTAACAGCACCGGTGAAAGACAAGGGGCTTGGTTTTTCCTACAAGTGGAACATGGGCTGGATGAACGACTTTTTGGAGTACATGAAACTGGATCCGTACTTCAAGCAGTTCCATCATGGACAGCTCTGCTTCAGCATTGACTATTATCTCAGTGAAAAATATGTGCTGGTTCTTTCACATGATGAGGTGGTTCATGGCAAGTGTTCCCTTCTGAATAAGATGCCGGGGCTGGAAGGAGATAAATATGCGACGTTGAGAGCTGCCTATGGATTCTTCTATGGCCATCCGGGCAAAAAACTTTTGTTCATGGGACAGGAATTTGCCCAGAAGCGGGAATGGGCAGAGTACCGCAGCCTGGATTGGTTTTTGCTGGATGAGGATGTACGCCACCGTCAGATGCAGGACTATATCCGTGAGTGGAACCGTCTGTATAAAAAATACGATGCCCTGTATTACAATGATTTTGATGTGATGGGATTTGAGTGGATGGACTGTGACCATCCGGAGACCAGCACCGTTGCATTTGTTAGACGAGGCCGTACAGCGAAAAAGCAGCTGATGATTGTGACAAACTTTACACCGGTGGAGCGGGATGAATATCATGTTAAGGTACCATGCAAAGGAATATTCCGGGAAATTCTCAATTCGGACGAAGAGCGATTTGGCGGACAGGGACGCTGCAATGAAAAAGCGATGAAGGCGGTGCTGGTTCCGAAGAAGAGAGAGGCGCCGGCTCATTATGAGATCTGTATGAAAGTGCCACCACTGGCGGCTGTTGTACTGGAATACGATTATATCGTAGAGTAAGAAATGACAATATAGGAAAATAAAAAGAAGATCCTTCGCTTAAGAGGGATCTTCTTTTTATGACACTAATAAACAAAAGTCGGCGTGACGGGATTCGAACCCACGGCCTCTTCGTCCCGAACGAAGCGCTCTACCAAACTGAGCCACACGCCGAACAACACATCTATTATATAACGCTGGCGGTAAAAAATCAAGAATAAAAAAGAATAAGTTTGTGTCAAGTAATCGTTGGCACTTTTTCCCATGAAACACTGGAAGACTGAAAAGATTGGAAGGATTACTTGACACAAACAAAGTCGGCCAAACTCAGTTTTCCTTTATCATCTTATAAACGCGTCTTGGAATATTTTCCTGGATGCGCTTGTTGCTGCATCTAATAACGATACATGACCTCTAATTATGTCTGCATATGGATTTCATCATACAGCCTCCTTTATCTGTTTTTTTCGCAACTAACATAATAAAGAAAAACTGTATGATTGGGAAGGGAGAATTTCCTTCTTCCCTTTTTAATTACTTATTTTTGTCAATGAAAATTATGCACTAAAAAATAATTAAAAATAAATTAAAAAACTTTATACATTTTGAATTAAATGTGATATAATGTAAAAAACGGAGTGGAAAAATGAAGAAAGGAGGAGACAAAAGCATGATTTTAAGAAAATTTGGCGTGAAAGTTCTAAGGGAGAGAAACGCATATTGGGAAGCTGTCAATGTTATGGGTGAGACCTATTGCAAGATAGCATTTATGAACTTGAGGTCAGGCAGCTGTCGTTATATCAAAACAGATCCCCAGGAGTTGGAGCACATTGGCATAAAACAGCACCGGGACGGCTCACTGAATTATGAAGAATGGAAGAAAAAGGTAGCAGCAGATCTGATTCATCCGGATTTTCGTACGCATTTTCTGGAGAGATTTTCTCTGGCCACTCTGAGAGAGTATCTTCAGGGTGATGATGAGAGTATGAAGATGCGTTATCTGCGCTGGGATCTGCAGCAGCGGCGGTATCTGTGGGTAGAGACCGAGTTTCGCAGGCGAAGTGTCCAGTCGGATGAAGTGATCCTGTATGTAAAGGATATCAGCAAGGAGCAATATCTGGAAAAGAGTTACCAGCAGGCGGTTCAGTCCGAGAGGAAACAGAAAGAAATGGCTGTGCAGGTCCGTAACAATATATTAATGCGGATGTCGAAGAATCTTCAGGTGCCGGCAAGGGAGATCGGGGGAGCGACCCAGCAGGCAGGCGCAGCACTTCTCAAAAGGGATGATAAGAAGGTGACCTATTTTCTGAACCAGATTCAGGGACTGGCAGATTATCTGACAGAAGTGGCTAGGGATATGGAAGATGTAAATATGATTCAGCAGGGAGAACTAAAATTGGAAGAAAAGAATTTTGATGTACAGGAACTGGCACGGGATTGTGATGCCTTTTTCAGACAATGCAGTAAAGGAAAACGAATTTCCTACATGTGGGTAGGAAACTTAAACGGGGTTTATTATGGGGACAAGCAGAGGATTGAACAGCTTTTGTTTAACCTGATTGAAAATGCGATTAAGTTTAATAAGCCGGGCGGCGGTGTGTATGTGGCGGTGTCCCAGAAAGGCGATGATTTTGAATTTATCGTGAAAGACAACGGCCCCGGTATAGAGAAAATCGAACAGGCACTGCAGCCATACAGCAAAGAAGGGACTCAGCCATACGATGGTGATGGTACCGGTATCGGAATTGGCCTGGCTGTGGCCCAGGGTATTGTAGAGGCTATGGAGGGACATATGGAAGTGAAGAGCAGAAAGGATTATGGCACGGAAGTCCGTGTTTCCTTTGGCTTGAAAAAAGAATGTGTTGGATAAGAGAGTGAAGATGGAAAAAGCAGTAGCGGTTATCTTGATTTTAAGTTTATGTTTTATGCCTGTACAGATCCAGGCGAAGAGTGTCACCAGCGGAACGGATGACAACGGAAATAAGTGGACTTACAATACCAGTACCAAAACGATTGTTTTCACAGGGGACAAAGCTATTTCAGATTTTACCCTAAATGGACATGACAGAGAACCATCCTGGTACAGGTGGAGCAACAAAACGGAACATATAGTGATTGAAGAAGGGATAACAGGTATAGGAAGTGAGGCGTTTGCAGGTTTTGTCAATGCTAAAACTGTAGTATTACCAGACAGTGTAAAGGTTATTGGAGAAGATGCTTTTGAAAATAACCAATCTTTGCGGACGATTAAAATTCCTGACGGTGTTGCTAAGATAGGTAATGGTGCGTTTGCAGGTTGCGAGAAATTGAAATCAATTATATTACCACCAAAGGTGAAACAAGTGGGAAGTTTTGCGTTTTGTGAGAATGTTTCTGAGATGATTTTTCCAGGTACAACGAGTGCAATGGAAAGTTCTATTTTGAGTGGATGTTATTCTATAACAAAAGTTGTGCTGCCCCCCAAAATCAAGGAAATAAAGAAATATGATTTCTATAATTGTAAAAATCTCAAAAAACTAACCATTCCCAAAAGTGTTAAGACAGTAAGTATGTCGGCGTTTGCTGGCTCTGGATTAAAAAAGATTGTCCTGCCTGAAAATGTAACTACAATAAAAAATGGTGATGCAGGAAGAAAGGTCTTTAAATACATAAAGGGGATAAACTACCCCACCAAAAATCTTCGAGTAATCGAGATTCATTCTAAGAAAGTAAAGAGTATACAGAAAAATTCTTTTTCGGGTTTGTCATCAAAGGTTGTGATTAAGGTGCCGAAGAGCAAGAAAAAGAAGTATACAAAAATGCTGCGAAAAAGCGGCTTGAGTAAGAAGGTAAAGATTTGTAACTTGTAATTATGTAAGGGGGATACAGTGGAAAAGGTAGTAACTGTTATCTTAATCTTAAGTTTATGTCTTATGCCTGTACAGATCCAGGCGAAGAGTGTCACCAGCGGAACGGATAACAACGGAAATAAGTGGACTTACCATACCAGTACCAAGACGCTCACGTTTACAGGAAACAAAGCCATTTCGGATTTTGCAATGAATGGACATGACAGAGAACCATCTTGGTACAGGTGGAGCAACAAAACGGAACATATAGTGATTGAAGAAGGGATAACGGGTATAGGAAGTGAGGCATTTAGTTCGTTTACGGAGACAAAAAGCATAACGATGGGAGAGTCGGTAAAGAGAATAAATAGAATGGCTTTTTGGGCAAATGTTAGTTTGAAAGAAATAAAGTTGTCGTCAAACATAACTGTAATCCAGGGTGATGCGTTGTCAGGCGGAAGAGAACTTGAAACTATAAAACTGCCTATGCGTCTCAGAAAAATGTGTAGTCTTTCGGGCCAGGAAAAACTTGAAAAAATTGTGATGCCAGACTCTATAACCAATATGCAATCAGCAATGTTTTCTGAGTGCAAAAAATTAAAATATATCAAGTTGCCTGCAAAGATTAGAAAAATTAAGTCATATGATTTTGCAGGATGTAAAAAACTCAAAAAACTAACCATTCCCAAAAGTGTTAAGACAGTGAGTATGTCGGCGTTTGCTGGCTCTGGATTAAAAAAGATTGTCCTGCCTGAAAATGTAACTACAATAAAAAATGGTGATGCAGGAAGAAAGGTCTTTAAATACATAAAGGGGATAAACTACCCCACCAAAAATCTACGAGTAATTGAGATTCATTCTAAAAAGATAAAGAGTATACAGAAAAATTCTTTTTCGGGTTTGTCGTCAAAGGTTGTGATTAAAGTGCCGAAGAGTAAGAAAAAGAAGTATACAAAAATGCTGCGAAAAAGCGGCTTGAGTAAAAAGGTAAAGATTTGTAGTAATAGAAAAGGAAATTTGTGAAAAGACTATAATGGATAAAAAGTAATTAAGGAGGATGTGCAATGGGTAATTTTGAATTCAAAAAATGTGGAGATATTGATGGTTTATATGAGATAAATATTAAGGTGTATAAAGATCCTAGGGGATTTAATATGGAAAATTATAATGAAGAAGCTTTTTTTGCAGAAGGATTGACAATGAGATTTGTTCAAGATAATTATTCGGTGTCAAGTAAAAATGTACTTAGAGGATTACATTTTCAAAGAAAATATCAGCAAGGAAAGTTAGTGCGTGTTATAAGGGGCGAAGTTTTTGATGCCGTGGTTGATTTAAGGGAAGGTTCAAAAACATATGGGGCATGGTATGGAGTGGTTTTGTCTGCTGAAAAGAATAATATGCTTTATGTTCCAGAAGGATTTGCACATGGTTTTTTAGTATTATCAGAAACGGCAGAGTTTTTATACAAATTGTCAGATTTTTATCATCCTGAAGATGAGGATGGAATTCCTTGGAATGATGAAACGGTCGGAATTGATTGGCCGATATCAGATTACGCGATGGTGATAACATCAGACAGAGATAGTAATCATCCTGGCTTTGCAGAAACACTACCACTTAAGAAAAAAGGATAAAAATCAAAAAGAGCAGAGCACCAAAGTCTGGTGTCTCTGCTCTTTGCAATTTCATTTCCATTATTCAAAATAGTCAATCTGCATAGCGTGTTTTACTTCGGCCAATGTCTGAGCGGCTACTTCCTTGGCACGGATGCTTCCCTGATGCAGAATTTCCATGATCGCCGGAATATCTTTTTCCAGTTCTTTTCTTCTTGCCTGGATCGGGGAAAGGTTTTCCATCAATACACTGTAAAGGAATTTCTTTACTTTCACATCTCCCAGACCGCCGCGGGTGTAGTGGTCTTTTAATTCCTGAAGATTCTGATATTCAGGAAGGTATTCTGCAAAATAGTCATCATTGCAGAAGGCATCCAGATAGATAAATACGCAGTTGCCATCCAGTTTGCCCGGATCCTCAATGCGGATATGGTCCGGATCTGTGTACATACTCATGACTTTCTTGCGGATCACTTCCGGTTCATCTGCCAGGTAAATGCAGTTGCCCAGAGATTTACTCATCTTGGCCTTGCCATCTGTACCCGGGAGACGCATACATGCCTGATTCTCAGGTAGCAGGGCTTTTGGCTCCACCAGAACTTCGTCATAAGTGCCGTTAAAACTGCGGACGATCTCTCTGGCCTGCTCGATCATAGGAAGCTGGTCTTCGCCCACTGGTACGATGTTCGCTTTAAAAGCTGTGATATCGGCAGCCTGGCTGATCGGATATGTAAAGAAACCTACCGGGATGCTGGACTTGAAGCCACGCATCTGAATCTCACTTTTTACCGTAGGGTTACGCTGCAAGCGGGAAACGGTTACCAGGTTGCTGTAGTAAAAAGTCAGTTCAGTCAGTTCAGATACATAAGACTGAACGAAAAGATTTGACTTTTCCGGATCCAGTCCACAGGAAATGTAATCCAGTGCTACTTCTGAAATGTTGCTGCGGACTTTCTCAGGATTGTCTGCGTTGTCTGTCAGTGCCTGGGCATCTGCGATCATAATGTAAATTTTATCGAATTCACCGGAATTTTGTAATTCCACTCTTCGTTTCAAAGATCCTACATAATGTCCTACATGCAATCTTCCCGTAGGACGATCCCCTGTTAAAATTATCTTATCCATATTTCCTCCAATTGGGGTCTTGACCCCTTTCTAATATATAAAATACATTTTACGAGGAAATGCAAGGGGTGTCAAGGTTTCCGGGATAAATGTTTGCCGAAAATTTTGCCGTAGCTTACCCTTCGCACAACTGCAAAAATGTTTCATGGATCCTTGTATCCGGAGAAAGTTCCGGGTGAAAGGACAGACCGATCTGGTTTTCATATCTGACTGCCACCGGGTGGTCGTCTACGGAAGCCAGCACATCCACCTGGGGAGAGGTCTCGGCAATATAAGGCGCACGGATAAAGACCATAGGGAACTGACCGTAACCTTTCATAGGATAAGCCCTGGCAAAACTGCCAAGCTGCCGTCCGTACGCATTTCGACGCACGGTAACAGGCAGTGTACCCAGATGTTTCTCGCTGCTTCCCTCAATGGACTGGGCCAGCAGGATCAGTCCGGCGCAGGTGGCAAGGACAGGCAGGCCGGAGAGGATTTTTTCCTGAACCGGTGTAAAAAGATCCAGTTTGTGGAGAAGTTGTCCCTGGACGGTACTTTCCCCGCCGGGCAGAACGATGCCGGCAAGGTCTTTCAGATCTTTTTTCTGGCGGATCTCAACACATTCCGCACCCAGACTTTCCAGTATTTTTTTATGCTCGATAAAGGCACCTTGAAGGGCCAGTATTCCTACTTTTGCCATATGGATCAGATCCCCCGTTCTTCCATGATCAGTTTGATCTCGGATTCATTGATACCTACCATAGCCTCCCCCAGATCTTTGGAAAGGTCTGCGATGAGAGACGCATCGGTATAGTTGGTTACTGCCTGTACAATGGCAGAAGCCCGCTTCTCCGGATTGCCGGATTTGAAAATGCCGGATCCGACGAAGACACCTTCCGCACCTAACTGCATCATCAGGGCGGCATCGGCTGGTGTAGCGACACCGCCGGCAGCAAAGTTGACCACCGGCAGACGGCCTTCTTTGTAGACAGAAAGAACCAGTTCATAAGGAACCTGAAGTTCTTTTGCTTTTTCAAATAATTCATCTTCCCGGAGAGAGGTGATCTCCCGGATCTGGGCGTTCATTTTGCGCATATGGCGGACAGCCTGGACAACATCACCGGTTCCCGGCTCCCCTTTGGTACGGATCATAGAGGCACCTTCCTGGGTGCGCCGCAGTGCTTCTCCCAGGTCTCTGGCACCGCAGACAAACGGTACACGGAACTGCTTTTTGTCGATGTGGTACACATCATCGGCCGGAGAGAGGACTTCGGATTCGTCAATGTAGTCAATTTCAATAGCTTCCAGAATCTGTGCCTCTACAAAATGTCCGATACGGCATTTTGCCATAACCGGGATGCTGACAGCCTCCTGGATTCCCTGGATCATCTTGGGATCGCTCATGCGGGACACGCCGCCGGCTGCACGGATATCCGCCGGGATCCGCTCCAGTGCCATAACGGCGCAGGCACCGGCTGCTTCAGCGATGCGTGCCTGTTCCGGTGTGGTTACATCCATAATGACACCGCCCTTCAGCATCTGTGCCAGTCCTTTATTTAATTCATATTGTGATTGTATTTCGCTCATTTGTGATTGCCTCCTTGCGTTTTGATGGTATTTATAGTACGATAAAACTGGTGTTAAAGAAATAATCAAAACAGAAGTTTTTTTCATGCCAGACAGAAAGGAAAAACCATCATGCTCACATATGATCTGGAACAGGCCACAGGGCCTTTATATCAATACATTTACCAATGCCTGAAGGACGATATTATGACAGGAGGACTGCAGGCGGGTGACAAACTTCCCTCCAAGAGAACTTTTGCCAGGAATCATGGTATTAGTACCATTACGATTCAGAATGCATATGACCAGTTGATCAGTGAAGGGTATATTTATACTGTGCCAAAGAAGGGATATTATGTGGCGAAGATCCGGGGAATGAGGCAGGTTCCCAAAGAGACGAACCTGTCTCTCAATATACAGAGGCAGGAAAAGAAAGTGGAGTACGCCGTTGACCTGTCGGATAACCGTATGTCACCGGAGCGGTTTCCATTTACTGTGTGGGCGAAGATCGGCAGAGAGATCATGTCGGATCATAAAAGTGAGTTGATGGAACCTTCCCCGGCTGGGGGGACGAGGGCTTTGCGGGAGGCGGTTGCAGAGCATTTGAAGTCTTACCGTGCCATGCTGGTGGATCCGGATCAGATCGTGGTGGGTGCGGGAACGGAGTATTTGTATAGTCTGCTGGTCCAGCTTTTGGCTCCCAGATCCACTTATTGTCTGGAGGATCCGGGGTATAAAAAAATCGCCCAGGTGTACAAGCGGTGCGGCGTTACCTGCCGGTACGGGCGGCTGGATGACCAGGGCATTACCGTGGATTCTTTGAAGCGGTCCGGTGCGGATATTGCCCACATCAGCCCCAACCATCATTTTCCAACCGGTATCACTATGCCGGCCAGCCGCCGTTATGAGGTGCTGGCGTGGGCCAATGAGAAAGAGGGCAGATACCTGATTGAGGACGATTACGATAGTGAGTTCCGGCTGGGAGGCCGCCCGGTTCCTACGCTGTTTAGCATTGATGCCTGCGAAAAAGTAATCTATATGAATACTTTTTCCAAGTCTCTGACCCCTACCATCCGGATTAGTTATATGGTGCTGCCGGTGCATCTGGCTAACCGCTTCTACGAGGAACTTAGTTTTTATTCCTGCACGGTGTCCAACTTTGAGCAGTACACCCTGGCGGCGTTTATCAAACAGGGGTATTTTGAAAAACATATTAACAGGATGCGGCTGTATTATGCCAGACAGCGGCAGAAGATCAAGGAAGTGCTGGAGAAGGGGGCGCCGGGGCTTCCCTGCGAGATCCGGGAAAATGATTCCGGGCTGCATTTTCTGCTTCATCTGAAGACGGATCTGACGGACCGGGAAGTAGTAAAAAAACTGGCAGAGCAGGGGGTGCGGGTGCATGCGCTGTCCGAGTATTATACAAAGAAACAAGGTGAAGAACACTTTTTTATTATCAATTATTCCAATCTGGATGTTGAAAAAGCGGCGGCAGCCATGGAAATCATTGCAGATGTGACAGGAGGAAAGTTATGACACAGGATGAGATTTATATGGGAGAGGCGATCAAGCAGGCAAAACGGGCGTATCGAAGGGAAGAGACGCCTATCGGCTGTGTGATCGTGTATCAGGATAAAATCATTGCCAGAGGATATAATAAAAGAAACTGGAAGAAAAATACATTGGCCCATGCAGAGATACTGGCCATCAATAAGGCCAGTAAAGAACTGGGAGACTGGCGGTTGGAGGACTGTACTATGTATGTGACCCTGGAGCCATGCCCTATGTGTGCCGGGGCTATTGTACAGGCCAGGATCCCCCGGGTAGTGATCGGCAGCATGAACCCGAAAGCCGGGTGCGCCGGATCGGTGCTGAATCTGCTGCAGCAAGACAGGTTTAACCACCGGGCAGAAGTTGTCACCGGCGTCCGGGGAGAAGAATGCAGTCAGCTGATGAAAGGGTTCTTTAAGGAGCTGCGGCTGCGGAAGAAAGGGGAGTGAGTAATGTTCCTGGGGAAAAGGTCCTGGCCGGTGGGCGCTTGCGCTACGATAATGCCGTAGCGGCATGGGAGTCGGGGGACCGGGTTCCGGTCCCCCGACGGTCCTCATGCCGACGCCATTATAACCCACGGCCAGTCCGCTTTTCCCCAGGAACATAGAAAACTCTCCTTTATTCCGGAGAGCCGGATGTTGTGCCCGATATTGGGAAGTAATCTTGTATCCTACCAGTAATGGATCCGAAAAGATTTGTGTGAAGTGAGTACAAAGACGCAAGTATCTGGCATGCGTCTTTTGCATGCCGATACTTCTGCGCCTTTGTCGTAGCGAAAGCGCTCACGGAACACAAACTTTTCGGATCCATTACGGAAGGAATAAAAAAACTCCCAATATTTGGCACAAACCAGAGGTTGACAATTCCATGCAAAATAGGTATACTCTAATAGATAATGTCAAATTTCCGTACAGCTGGGGAGTTAGCGGTGCCCTGTACCTGCAATCCGCTATAGCAGGAGTGTTGCCCTATCGAGGGTTTTGGAACAAAGCGCTGCCCGAAGTAAGTGGCGTTGAAGTTTGGGTCTTGTGCAACAGAAACTTGCGAACCGTGTCAGGTCAGGAATGAAGCAGCACTAAGCAAAACTTTCTGTGTGACGCGAGGAAGCCTGAACGGAGTCAACTGCTTCGGTAACGGCTTTAGACCATCATTCGACATAGGGCGTACGGATTTATATATAAGCAGGATTTACCTGGTCTCCTGACATATGGGTGCAGGGGATTTTTTTTGATTAAGAGGAAACAAACGATACTGTTTTTATTTACAAGGGGTCGATGTACATGGGCAAGCGGCAGGAAATGGCACGAAAAGGTGCTTTGGTAAGAGACTTGATTGACGACAATCAGTATATAGAGGCCTTACAGATTCTGGACGAGATGGATCTGGAGGCGGTGGAGTCCACGGCTGATCTGAATTTGTTTGCAGATCTGTATGAAAAAGCAGAGCGTATAGATAAGAAAAAAGACATATATTATATTTTATATAAAAGAAATCATTCCCGCTATGTTCTGAACCGGCTTCTGCGTCTGGTTCTGCGCATGGGAGATATGGAAGAGGCCAGAGAACTTTTCCTTACCTATGAGATGGCAGGGGATGTGACACTGGATACCTACGAACTGAGGTATATGCTTGCCAAGGCAGAAGGTGCGTCCCGCAAGGTACTGATCGATATCCTGCAGGAACTGAAAAAGGAAGAATATACAGAAGAATGGGGTTATCAGCTTGCCAGATTGTATGAGCAGGAAGGCAGACAGCAGGAGTGTATTGCCGAGTGCCAGGATCTGATCCTCTGGTTTGGAGAGGGAAGGATTGTAGACAAGGCCAGAGAACTTCTGAACCGTTGCCTGCAGCCAGACTGGCAGCCGCCAAAAGATGAAGAAATACCGGAACCGGAAGAGCCGGAGAAGGTAGATATGATTCCTTATGCATCTGAGCCTGTCCGTGTCCGGGAAGTGAACTGGGATGAGGACGAAGAAGAGGACATAGACGAGGACGAAGAATTCGAGGAACTCGAAGACGTGGAAGAAGAACCAGAAGCACCGGATGATACGGAGGACGCTAAAAGGGAGCCTGCTGAAAGTGCAGAGGATATCCATAATGCAGAAGTTTCGGAGATTCCGGAGCCTGCAGATCATTTAGAAGATATAGAAGAAGGCATCATAGAAAAAACAGAGAAATTCGGTAAAGAACCGGAGCCTGCCCGAGAGTTGATCGAAGAACCGGGGCCGGAAGAAACGGTACCGGAGGAGGCGGAGGAGAAGCCGCACAAGGACAAAAAACCGGGTGCCCTCAGCCGGATCCGTAACTTCTTTCATATGAGTCTGGAACTGGATCCGGAATTCTTTGAAGAAGAGGAAGAAGAGGTCGAAAGAGAAGAAGAACAGGCGGATGAGCAGCAGGAAGAGCCTGAAACGGCAGAAAAACCTCAGCAGGAGGAGAAGCTGAAACCTGTGGCCCAGCTGGAGGTAAAAGAGGAACGCCAGGAACAGCTGGAAGTAGAGGCTGTCAGCCAGCCGGTACAGTTAGAAGTCCAGGAAGAGAAAAAGGCTGCGTCGGTAGAGACCATCGTGGAACCGGTGCCGGCACCGATCGCAGAAGATCTGCCGGAAGAACTGGAAGATATATCAGAACACGGCATTTCATACCGTACTTTGAAAGGAACTATGCTGCGTCTGGGACGCTGTCAGGACAGAGCGCATTTTGTGTTTGCCGGCGGCGAGGACCGGATCACACTGGCAGTAGCCAAGCGTGTTACCAAAGAACTGAACAAAATAGGTTATTTTTCAGCGGGCAGTATTAACCGCATAGCGGCATCCAAGCTCAATGCATTAGAGATCACAGACCAGACAGACAAACTGGTGGGATGCTGTACATTGATCACCAGTGCACCAGAATTAAGCAAAAAATCGGTATACGATCTGATCCACTGCATGAAGCAGTACAAGGAAAAGATTGTCATTATGCTTACGGGACCGTTTGATGAGATGGATTGCTTTTTGTCCATTTATCCGGAACTGGCTGAGTTGATCGACTACAAAGTAAGAATGTAGATGTGAGGATATAAAATGGAGAAGAAACAGAGTTGGAAACCGGGCAATATGCTGTACCCGGTACCGGCAGTTATGGTAAGCTGCGGGGATAAAGAAGGAAACAAAAATATTATTACTATCGCCTGGGCAGGAACCATCTGCTCCGACCCGGCCATGGTGTCTATTTCCGTGCGGCCGGAGCGTCATTCTTACAAGATGATCCGGGAAAGTGGTGAATTTGTCATCAACCTTACTACCAAAGACCTTGCGTATGCAACGGACTGGTGCGGAGTTAAGACCGGAGCAAAAGTAAATAAATTCAAAGAAATGAATCTGACACCGGCACCGGCGGAGAAGATGCAGTATGCACCGTTGATCGAGGAAAGCCCGGTAAACATTGCCTGTAAAGTCAGACAGGTGCTGGAACTGGGCAGCCACCACATGTTTGTAGCAGAGGTTGTGGCGGTGCAGGTAAGCGAAAAATACATGAACGAGACAGGCAAATTTGAACTAAACGAGACAGACCTTGTAGCCTATTCTCACGGCGAATACTTTGTGCTGGGAGAAAAACTCGGCAAATTTGGTTATTCTGTTAAAAAAACCAAGTGATTTTTTAGTAAAAGTATTGAAAATGTCGTTTTACAAACAATAAAAATGTGTTATACTTGAGTGGTATATCAGATATGTTTCTATCAACTGGAGGTCAAGATGAAACAGTATATTATTAAAGGTGGTACACCGTTGCGTGGGGAAGTAACCATCGGTGGTGCTAAGAACGCTGCGCTGGGGATAATCGTAGCGGCAATCATGGCTGACGAGCCAGTAAAAATTGAAAATCTGCCGGATGTAGATGATGTCCGGGTTTTATTAGATGCAATCGAAAGTATAGGGGCTATTGTAGAGAGACTGGATTCACATACGGTCCGTATCAATGGCGCGCTTATTAATGATGTCAATGTAGAAGAAGATGCGATCCGCAAGATCCGTGGATCCTACTATCTGGTAGGGGCACTTCTTGGGAAATATAAAAAGGCGATGGTGGCACTGCCGGGAGGATGCCAGATCGGAAGTCGTCCCATCGACCAGCATATCAAGGGATTTGAGCAGCTGGGAGCCAAGGTGACGATCCATCACGGCAAGATCGACGCCAGAGCAGAAGAATTGACAGGAAACCATATTTATCTGGATTGCCCTAGTGTAGGAGCTACCATCAACATCATGATGGCTGCCTGCATGGCACCGGGCAAAACGATCATCGAAAATCCGGCCAAGGAGCCGCATATTGTAGATGTTGCCAGTTTCCTCAATAGTATGGGAGCCAATATCAAGGGTGCCGGTACAGACGCTATCCGTATCCGTGGCGTGGAGAAACTTCACGGAAGTGAGTATTCCATCATTCCGGACCAGATTGAGGCAGGCACTTATATGCTGGCGGTAGCGGCAACCCGTGGAGATGTATATATCAAGAATTTGATTCCGAAGCATCTGGAAGCCATTACAGCCAAACTCACAGAGATTGGCGCAGAAGTGGAAGAGTTTGACGACTGCGTTCGTGTCAAGGCGGACAAACGCCTGTCATATGCCAATGTAAAGACAATGCCATATCCTGGATTTCCTACCGATATGCAGCCGCAGATGACTACACTGCTGGCACTGTCAGAGGGAACCAGTATCGTAACAGAGACTATTTTTGAAACAAGACTTAAGTATGTCAGCGAACTTCGACGCATGGGAGCCAATATTGCTGTAGAAGGCAATGCGGCATTTATTACCGGCGTGGAAGGTTTTACCGGTGCTACGGTCAGTGCGCCGGATCTGCGTGCAGGAGCGGCACTTGTGATGGCCGGTCTGGCAGCAGAGGGATACACCTATGTAGACCAGATCCAGTACATTGAACGCGGATATGAGAATTTTGCAGAAAAGATCTGCGGCATGGGCGGTCACATGGAGAAAATTGATGCTGAGGACGAGAGAGCGATTCGCAAATTTAAAATGAAAGTATCATAGGATTTGCGGATGAGATAGATAGAAAACGCCGCGGAAACGAGGCGTTTTCGTTGTAATTAAGGAGGATATTCAGAATGAACGATAAAGTAAGGATCATATTGGATGAAGTAGGAAAGGTAATCCGCGGAAAGGACAAGACCATCGAGATGGCTATGACAGCCATTCTGGCCAAAGGACATATTCTGATCGAGGATGTACCGGGTGTAGGAAAGACAACACTGGCGGTTGCTTTTTCCCGTGCCATGGAACTGACAGAGAGACGACTGCAGTTTACACCGGATGTACTGCCAAGTGATGTAGTAGGATTTAATATGATCGGTGCCGACGGTGAATTCCAGTACAAACCGGGGGCTATCCTTTGCAACCTGCTGCTGGCAGACGAGATCAACCGTACATCTACCAAGACACAGTCTGCTCTTCTGGAGGTAATGGAAGAGGGGCAGGTAACGGTAGACGGTGTCACAAGACAGCTGCCAAACCCATTTATCGTAGTGGCAACCCAGAACCCGGTAGGATCTGCCGGAACCCAGATGCTGCCGGAATCCCAGCTGGACCGTTTCATGGTAAAATTGTCCATGGGTTACCCAAGCATGGAAGAAGAGATGCGCCTGATCAAAGAGCGTCAGGACATCAACCCACTGGATTTCATTGAAGAAATCATTACCAAACAGGAACTTTTGAAAATGCAGGATGAAGTAAAACAGATCCATGTAGATGATAAAGTGCTTAAATATCTGTCCCAGATCGTAGATGGAACCAGAAACCACTCTATGATCACACTGGGAGTCAGCCCTCGTGGAACTCTGGCATATATGGATATGTCCCGTGCCAGAGCGTTTGTACAGGGAAGAAATTATGTATTGCCGGAAGATGTGCAGGCGGTATCGGTACCGGTTCTTGCTCACCGTCTTTTGTTAAATGGAAAAGCGAGAATGAGCCATGTTACAGAAGCGGATGTAGTAGAGGAAATCGTAAAACGGATACCGACACCAAAACTGTAAAGGAGAACCGCCATGACCATAGGAACACTTGCGTATGTGTTCCTGTTTCTGATAGGACTGTTTATCTCTGTGTTCTATCTGGAATATGGAACCGTAGCCATAATGGGATTGTTGATCCTGATCCCGATTAGTATGTTGATCTTTCTGATCTTTATGAGAACCAGAGTAAAAGTGCAGGTGGACTCCAAAAACCCGGTGGCAGAAAAAGATGATATGGACAAGCCGGCCAGACCGGCCATTACCATATCGGTAGAAAATAAAAACTCCTTTCTGCCAGTTACAAAAGGAATCGCCAAAGTAGTATACGAAAACCGTTTTACCGGGGAAAAAGGAAAGATGAAAGTGCGTTTTTCTGTAGACGCAGGAAAAAAGAGGGACCGAAGAATTCCGATCCCTACGATGAACTGCGGCAATCTGGCAGTGAAAGTAAAGAAAGTAAGATTATACGATTATCTGAGCATTTTTGCCTGGACCGTAGGCAAAGATTATGAAACACAGGATGTGCTGATCCTGCCGCCTATGCGGGAGATGTATCTGAGTCAGGACCGCTGGTACAACCGGACCATGGAAGACAGTGACCGTTTTTCCCTGTACAAAAAAGGAGACGATCCATCGGAAATTTTTGATGTAAGAGATTTTGTGGATGGAGACAAGATCCAGCGGATCCACTGGAAACTCAGCGGCAAGACAGGAAGCCTTATGGTAAAAGAAGGAAGCCTGCCGCTGGCGAGAGTCGTGTATGCCTTTATTGACCTGTGTATACAGGGAGAAAAGCAGGAGGCCCATGACCGGTCTAACCTGTTGGTACAGGGGATTTATTCCATTGCCATGTTTATGATCGAACACCACATTCCCATGGGATTTATCTGGTATGACAGAGAGAGGGATGTGATCCATGAAGAAGTAGTGGAACGGGAAGAGGAACTGCTTTGGATGTTCCAGGAACTGTTCCGATGCAAAAAGACCCACAATGAAAGTGAACTGATAGACCGCTATCTGGCATGGGAGAAGGGAACCCAGCTGGAGAATGCCATGTATCTGACAGTATGCGACCATGGAGATCTGGAAAATACCGGACTGGTGCGGGAACGCCTGGAAGTAATGGATTTGCGGGTACGAGGTGATGAATTTGAAGATCAGGAATAATAAACTCATCAATTTCATATTGGAGATCAGCCAGGTTATGCTGGTTTTTCTTGGTGTGTATTCAGCCCTGATGTGTATGGCGACCAGCCTGGAACTGACCTTTAACAGAGGAATTTTCTTTTTGATCATGCTGATCGCTGCCGTATTGTTTTATGGCCTGTTCACAGTGCTTGAGACATTTCGCAATGGAAAATTATATGGCCTTTTGGGTATTCTATTGTTCTACATAGCACTTTGGCTGCGGTTTCGCAGTGCCCTGCAGCAGGGAATGGTGACGATGGTAAACAGCTTCCTGAAGCAGTTTATGAACTACAGTGGAACCACGCTGACGCTCTGGAACTACAATGCGTCTCTGGAAGAGACAGGAAGCGTTTTGTTTTGTACCACCTTTGTTCTGATCCTGGTCGGAGTGCTGCAGGTGGCACTGGTAAGTGCGTTCTTTTACCGCAAACGCCGGTCTGTCGTGTTTATCATTGTAACCGTTCCTTTTATGCTGATGCCGTTACTGATCGGGAAAATGGGATATTTTTCCAATGTATTTACCTATCTGGTGGTGTCTGTGTCGATCGTGGGCACCAGACATCTGCGGACCGATGCAACCGACCGCCGGATGAGACAGAAACTGTCACTGGTCCTTATGGTAGTGTGTCTGGTAGAAGGACTGATTGCCTATGCTTATATGCCGCCGGAGCGGTATGAGAGAGGCAAAGACCGGATCCTTCAGGTGAAAAACTCGGCTCTTGCCCTGACCAGATGGAGCAACGAGGATGTGATGACCTGGTTCAAGGCGAATTTTAACGAAGATGCACTTTCTTACGGAAAACTGGGAGACAAAGGATCTATCACTTACAGCGGCAGTACGATCCTGCGGCTCAAAGGTGCCATGAATAAAGAAAGCAACCTGTATTTTAAAGGATATGTAGGAGATGTTTACCAGAACAACAAATGGTCTTCTCTGAACAAGGACAGCGAATATTCCCAGGAACTGGAGACCATGGATCAGGAAGGAATTTCGCCGGATAAATGGCAGATACAGATGCGTAATGAAGTAGGAACCAGTGAGACCAGTGGAGAAACCTCCATTTTTAATCATGACAAGCTGACCATCAGCAATCTGGGGGCCGGTTATGGCAACTATCTTGTTCCTTATATCCCGGTAAACGGACTGAAGACAGAGACCAATGGCCGGCAGACAGCAGAAGATAAGGGAATTGAGTATACAGTAGATTATTATATGTACTATCTGACTTATCTGAGATCGGATTACTGGTCAGGATCCCACAACTTTGCTACCAACCAGTTCTGGTACAACACTCAGGCCAAACGCAATAAGATGACCGAGTTTACCAAGAAGTATTACCTTCAGATGCCGGATAATCTCTCCGAGGTGATCAATAAATTCAAAGAAGAAACAAAGAAGGAAAAGGGATATAAATTCCTGACTTCCGGGGAAACATCGGATCGTGATAAAGTAGAATGGGTCCGTAATTATCTTCAGACTCAGACTTCCTATACACTTAATCCGGGCAAAACACCGTCGGATATGGATACAGTAGAGTATTTCATGAACCAGAGTAAGAAAGGTTACTGTACCTACTATGCTACGACAGCGACCCTGCTTCTTCGAAGCCTGGGTGTCCCTGCCAGATATGTGGAAGGTGTATGTATCAAGCAGGATGATCTGGTAAACCGGGACCGTATTACGGCGGACGGCAGTCTGAACGTTCTGGATAGTGATGCTCATGCCTGGGTTGAAGTTTATGATGACAAGTATGGATTTCTCCCGGTAGAGGTAACGCCTGGTTACGGTGATTCCCTGGATACAGACGGAAACGACTATGTGTCAAAGAACGATGCAGATAATACTGACAACCAGGATAACCAAAGTGATGATGTTAAGACAGACAACAGTAATAAAAACGATCAAAAACCAGAAGAAGCAACACCGACACCGGCTGTTACAGAAGTGCCGGAAGAAGATATGATCTTTGAGGATATTAATCAAAAAGATACATCCAAAGAAGGCGGTCTTGGTAATACATCCAGACGAAGTACCGTGTTGTTTATTATCTTCCAGGTGGTATTGATTCTGGTATTAGTGGCAGCCGCCATGGAAGCACAGCGACGGATCCGTTTGTATCTGTTCAAGAAACGGGAGCGGGATCTGAAAGGACGAAGGCGCATCCGCATGATGTACCATCACATCGTGCCGCTTTTACTGGCCCGTAAAGTTATTTACCGTCGTCAGAGTGTAGAAGAATATACCCGGCAGATTGCAGAAGCCATGGCGATGGAGCCAGAAGAAATCCGGCTGTTTGTAGAGATGGTATTCCATGCCAGATTTGGCCCGGATGATATCGGCAAAGAAGAGATGGAACAGTTTATGAAAGAGTTCCTTGCCATCCGTGACAAGGCATTTCGTGACAGCAAGTTCATAACCAAACTGTATTATATGTATATTTTGGCATTGTAAAGCAAGGAGGGCACAAAGTTGGAAGAAACCAAGGATAAAAAAGGCGTTATGTTGGATGAGTCCTTTGTGGAAAGCATTTTTCAGAATGAGACCATGGGGCTGATTCTGGAAGAAGGAGAGGCCTTCCGGGAACTGATGGCTTATTATGAGTGTGCGATCATGGAAGTAGAGACAAAATTCAATGTGCTGAACAAAGAATTTTCTCTGCGGTATGACCGCAACCCCATTGAGACCATTAAATCCAGACTGAAGTCGCCGGAGAGTATCATGGGAAAACTGCAGCGCAAGAAGATCCCTTTTTCGGCAGAAGAAATCGAGGACAAGCTGATGGACATTGCCGGTGTCCGGGTAATCTGTGCATTCCCGGAAGACATCTATCTGCTGCGGGACTGCCTGTTAAAGCAGGATGACATTGATCTTTTGGTGGAAAAAGACTACATCGCCAATCCAAAGCCAAATGGATACCGTAGCCTCCACCTGATCGTAGAGACCCCGATCTTTCTTCATGACCAGAAGAAACTGATGAAAGTAGAAGTGCAGTTTCGTACTATCGCTATGGACTTCTGGGCCAGCCTGGAGCACCGCATTTATTATAAAAAAGGGAAAGACAACCAGGCACTGCGTCAGGAACTGAAGGATTGTGCCGATATCAGTGCCCAGCTGGATCTGAGAATGCAGGCCATTCGGAGCGATATAGAAAATTGTTGATAAAAGAACTTGAATTTTCAGATTCTTTTGCTATAATAATGTTCAGTGGTTGAAAAACCTATGCTGGTGTGGCGGAACTGGCAGACGCCCAGGACTTAAAATCCTGTGGGTGGTGACACCCGTACCGGTTCGATTCCGGTTACCAGCATTTACAATTATATAATCCCAACACAGCGAAGAGAACAGTAAGATGAAAAGTATGCGCCAGAGAGAAGCACAGAGGCTGAGAGTGCTTTCACAGCTTTCATCCCAACACCAGCTCCGAGTGATCCCAATCCGATCCGGCCGACACCGTTATCGTCTCAATGAAGCCGGGTACTTGCAGTAGAAGTGCCAAAAAGGGTGGAACCGCGAGATTGAATTTCCGAGTCTCGTCCCTTCAAAAGATAGTTACGATAGAAGGGGCGGGGCTCTTTCTATATTGTGAAGACAGAAAAAGACAAGGAGGAATCAGTAATGAAAGTAATTTTAAAAGATGGATCAAGCAAAGAGTATGAAAACAGCATGGCAGTTATCGACATTGCCAGAGATATCAGCGAAGGTCTGGCAAGAGTGGCCTGTGCAGCAGAACTGGATGGCAAAGTAGTGGATCTGAGAACCGTGGTAGACGGAGAACATGAACTGAACATCCTGACATTTGACAGCGAAGAAGGAAAGAGAGCCTTCCGCCACACAGCATCCCATGTACTGGCTCAGGCAGTCAAGAGACTGTACCCTCAGGCAAAATGCACCATCGGTCCATCCATTGAAGATGGATTCTACTATGATTTTGATATGGAATCCCTGGACCGTGCCGCACTGGACGCATTGGAAAAAGAGATGAAAAAGATCGTCAAAGAAGGAGCATCCATTGAGCGTTTTACTCTGCCAAGAGAAGAGGCGATCAAACTGATGCAGGAAAAAGACGAGCCGTACAAAGTAGAACTGATCGAAGATCTGCCAGAGGGAGAGGAAATTTCCTTCTATCAGATGGGCGAGTTCGTAGACCTGTGTGCCGGCCCACACCTGATGACAACCAAACCGCTGAAAGCCATGAAACTGATCTCATCCTCCGGAGCGTACTGGAGAGGCAGTGAGAAAAACAAGATGCTTACCAGAATCTACGGAACTGCTTACACAAAGAAAGCAGACCTGGACGCACATCTGGAGCACCTGGAAGAGATCAAGAAGAGAGACCATAACAAACTGGGCCGCGAACTGGAACTGTTCACAACGGTAGATGTGATCGGCCAGGGACTTCCACTGATCATGCCAAACGGTGTAAAAGTGATTCAGAAGATGCAGAGATGGATCGAAGACGAGGAAACACGCCGCGGTTATATGAGAACCAAGACACCGCTGATGGCCAAATCCGATCTGTACAAGATCTCCGGCCACTGGGATCATTACAAAGAAGGTATGTTCGTACTGGGAGACGAGGAAAAAGACAAAGAAGTATTTGCCCTGCGTCCAATGACCTGTCCATTCCAGTACTATGTATACAAGGCAAGTCAGAAATCCTACCGTGATCTGCCATGCCGCTATGGTGAGACATCTACTCTGTTCCGTAACGAAGATTCCGGCGAGATGCACGGATTGACCCGTGTGCGCCAGTTTACGATTTCCGAGGGACACCTGATCGTCCGTCCGGACCAGATGGTCAAAGAATTTAAAGACTGTATCGCACTGGCACAGTATTGTCTCCAGGTATTGGGACTGGAAGAAGATGTAACCTATCATCTGTCCAAATGGGATCCGGAAAACAAAGAAAAATACATTGGAGATGCAGAAGTCTGGGAAGAGACAGAAGGACATATCCGTCAGATGCTGCAGGAACTGAACATAGAGTTCAGCGAAGATGTAGGAGAAGCCGCTTTCTACGGACCAAAAGTAGACATCAATGCCAAAAATGTATACGGCAAAGAAGACACTATGATCACGATCCAGTGGGATGCCCTTCTGGCAGAGCAGTTTGATATGTATTATATCGACGAAAAAGGCGAGAAGAAACGCCCATATATCATCCACAGAACATCCGTAGGATGCTACGAGAGAACACTGGCATGGCTTATCGAAAAATATGCCGGAGCCTTCCCAACCTGGCTGGCACCGGAGCAGGTTCGTGTACTTCCAATCTCAGAGAAATACATTGATTATGCAAAGAAAGTAGAAGAACAGTTGAAGGCCAACGACATTGACTGCAGTCTGGATAACCGTTCTGAGAAAATCGGCTACAAGATCCGTGAAGCAAGGCTGAAAAAGATCCCATACATGCTGGTAGTGGGACAGAAGGAAGAAGAAGAGGGCGTTGTATCTGTTCGCAGCCGTTTCAAAGGAGATGAAGGACAGCGTTCTCTGGAAGCGTTTATTGATGATATCTGTAAGGAAATCCGAACCAAGGAGATCCGGAAAGTAGAAGTGGAGGATTGATGATGGAACAAAAATATGGTGCCAATGTAAAGGCAATCTTAGCACTGATCTTTTCCATCCTGTCCGTGGTTTGCTGCTGTATCTGGTATGTGTCCCTGTTACTGGGCATTGCAGCCATTGTGCTGGGAATCCTTACCGTCCGGGGCGAAAACCCGAAACAGAAAGACCTGGGAATTGCCGGAATTGTAGTAGGATCCGTAGGCGTAGCACTGGCCGTGTCCATTGTGGTCATCTACATCGTGATGCATGGAAGTGCGGCATCGGACGGAGTGACCGGTGCATGGAACGCCATCAGCAGACTGGGATAAGGAGGAAGGAAAATGGTAGAAGAAACAAACAAGCATTTTGGACTGGCATTGACTTCCCTGATTTTAGGCGGTGTGTCGCTGCTTAGTTTTATGCTGTATGGACTCTCCGCGATCCCGGCATTGATCGGAGCCATCTTTGGTCTGATCTGCCTCATCAAAGGCCAGAAACATGTGCGGGTCATGGGCGGGATCGGCATGGCAGTGTGTATCCTTGGCATCATTGCCGCTGTGGCTATGGTGTATCTGTATGCCAGCATGATCAACTGGCAGAATGTGAACATGGACGCTTTTCAGAGTCTGCAAAACATTGATCAGACTGACAAGACCCAGGTAACGGAGTGGGTACAGCAGTTTTTCAAGATGGATATCTCATCTTATATAAACTAGACAAAGAGAAGGACATTTTTTACGATCCACTGGATCAGAAGAATGGCCAGACCGATATAAACCCAGGCGGTATGGAAGTGAAAAAAAGGAAGCTTCCTGCCGCCTGTTTTTTTGTTGACTACCGTACACAGACTGTTCCAGACAACAAAAACAAGAAATAAAAGACCGGTGTAGGGAACAAAAGGATGATAGCGGAAACTCTCCCACAGATGTCCGCCTGCCAGAGCACAGACAGCGTGGGTGCCGCCACAGCCGGGGCAGTACAGACCGGTGGCAGACAAAAAAGAACAGGAAAATCCCAGATCTGTCAGTGTCAGCACACCGGCAGCGGCTAAGATCTCCACCATGACCAGGCCGCCTAAGAGTACAAGGCCCATTATATAGAAAATTCGATCGGTTGAATTCATGATTTCCTCCTGATAGTAAAAGCAAATATAACACAGTTTCTATCATAGAACAGAAAACAAGAAAATGTCAATGATATACTTGACAAATTGTGGGGAACTATGGTAATCTATTCAAGGTGTTATAAAAGCAGAGTTATCCACTCTCACCTGACCGCATGCGAGACATAGCGCGTTATGGTACAACATTTTTATTCATTAAAATAATGGTTAATTTTTATGTGGATAGCTGGTTTTTAGAAACAGGATCCATATTTTTTTGTGCTTTTTTGGCACAGTGTTATATTAGGAGGTAAGAACAATCAGCGAATTAATGATCAACGAGCAGATTCGTGACAAGGAAGTCCGTCTCATCGGACCAGACGGAGAGCAGTTAGGCATCATGTCTGCGAAAGAAGCGTATTTCAAGGCCAAAGACGCCAATCTGGATCTGGTAAAGATCGCTCCGACAGCGAAACCACCGGTGTGCAAGATCATCGACTATGGTAAATACCGCTACGAGCTGGCTCGCAAAGCAAAAGAAGCAAAGAAAAAACAGAAAACAGTTGAGACGAAGGAGATTCGCCTTTCACCGAACATCGACACCAACGACCTGAATACAAAAGTAAATCAGGCGCGGAAGTTTTTGTCCAAGGGAGCCAAGGTTAAAGTTTCTCTGCGGTTCCGTGGCCGTGAGATGGCGCACCGGGATGTAGGAAGAGAGATTCTGGATTCCTTCTACAAAGAACTGGAAGATGTTTCGACAGTTGATAAGCCTGCTAAGATGGAAGGAAGAAGTATGGTAATGTTTTTATCAGCCACAAAATAATAACGGAGGAATGAATCATGGCAAATCAGAAAATGAAAACAAAAAGAGCTGCTGCAAAGCGCTTCAAAGTTACCGGAACAGGTAAATTAAAGAGAAATAAGGCAAACCACAGCCACATCCTTACAAAGAAGACTACTAAGAGAAAAAGAAATCTTAGAAAATCTGCTTTGGTAGATGAGACGAATGTAAAGACAATGAAGAAAATCATGCCATACAAGTAATTGGCGCTAAGGAGGTAAATTTCGAATGGCTAGAATTAAAGGCGGAATGAACGCAAAGAAAAAACATAAAAGAGTATTGAAGTTAGCAAAGGGTTACAGAGGCGCTAGAAGCAAACAGTATCGTGTTGCAAAACAGTCTGTTATGCGTGCTTTGGAAGAGTCCTATACAGGTAGAAAGCAGAAGAAGAGACAGTTCAGACAGTTGTGGATTGCCCGTATCAACGCTGCTGCTCGTATCAATGGACTTTCCTACAGCAAATTCATGTATGGTTTGAAACTTGCTGAAGTAAATGTAAACCGTAAGATGCTGTCAGAGATGGCTATCAGTGATCCGGAAGGATTCGCTGCATTGGTTGAAGTTGCTAAGAGCAAACTTGCTTAATCAAATACAAATAAAAAATACAAGGAGTATCTCGAGAGAGGTACTCCTTTATTGACTTGCGAGGTAAAAACACATGAAACAATGTCGTTTGAAAACTCTGTTGGCGTATGTACTGGCAGGAGCACTTCTGATGCCGGCGGGTATGGTACCGGGAAGTTCTGTCAGGGCGGCAGAGACAGGCGCAGGAGGATCGCAGGCGACAGGACCGGCTGTGGGGACAGCCACACCGAGTCCCAGCCCGACTCCATCCGATACACCGCACCCGTCTGTGACACCGACCCAGCCGGTCCGCACTCCTGCGGCCACGGCAGCACCAACCGAGACACCCAGGAACTATGTGCTGGTCTCACCGAAAGCCAAGTACGGCAAGAGCAGCCAGAAAGGGATTCATTACAAAAGAGTAAAAGGGAAAAAGGTATATAAGATCACTGCCTATGTGACCGATCCGCTGACCCTGACCATGTCTCAGCAGACGGTGTATTCTGTATACGGAGCCGGCAGTAAAAGTCTTTGGAAAAAGAAAGTGATCACGGTAAATAAAAAGGGAGTCGTCAAGTGTCATCCCCTCAAAGCGGACACCGATTACTATGCTGTCATCCAGGCTCACTCCCGCAAAACCGGAGAAGACAAATATATCTATATCCACTACAAGAAAAAGGTGCGTTCGACAGCCAAGAAGATCAAGCTGTATGAGCGTTACAAAGAGACGCTGAAGATCAATTATGGCAAAAGCCATGTAAAGTTCCATACAGAAGACGAGAAAATAGCCACAGTCAATAAAAAAGGTGTGGTTACCGCAGTCAAAAAAGGAACTACCTATATAACGATAAAGGTAAAGGACTCAGAGAAAAACCAGATCCGCGTCAAGATAAAAGTCACAAAAGAGCCGTGGATCGTCAGCAGTAAAGATAAATTGTATGATTATGAGGATATGACCAGAGATCTCCACAAACTTCAGAGAAAGTATCCGGGACGCTGCCGGCTGATGTCACTGGGCGAAAGTTATGATGGCAGGACCATCTGGTGCCTGAAGATTGGCAGGAGCAGTTCCTCCAAGCGTCTTGTGCTGGATGGATGTATCCACGCCAGAGAGTGGAAAAATGCACAGATCCTTACCAAACAGGCAGAGGATATATTGAGAGATTACCCGGATTTCAAGAAGCGTTTTACCAATACCTGCGTCTACATCCTTCCTATGGTAAATCCAGATGGAGCTACCATTTCCCAATACGGATACAAGAAGATCCGTAACAAGAAACTTCAGAAAAAAATCAAGAAACTGGGACACAATGAAGAGTGGAAGGCCAATGCGAGAGGGGTAGATCTCAATGACAACTTCCCGTCCGGCTGGAAAAAGAGCAAGAAGGTGAAAAAGCCGGCCTACATGGGATATCCCGGCAAAAAGGCGGCCAGTGAAAAAGAGACAAAAATATTGATGAACTTCATCAATAATGTAGGGCCGACAACGGTACTCAATGTACATTCTACCGGAAGTGTGATCTACTGGGATTTCGATGTGACCGGAGAACGGCATGAGAAGCTGCAGGAACTGGCAGAAAAGATCCATTCTTACAACAAATATATGTTGATGCCTAAGTCTGGCAGTACGACGGCGGCAGGAGGTTTTGCAGACTGGATCGTGTATGCCAAGGAAAGGACCAGTGTCACCATAGAGACCGGAACCGGTGTATGTCCGCTGGGGCATAGCGAGTTTAAGAAGATATGGAAAAAGAATAACAAAATGTTCCGCTGGTTTATCACAGAATCATAAGAGAAATATTGTTAAATAAGTGTTGACAAAAGGGTATCAATCTGATATTATATATGTTGCTGACTGACATAAGGTTAGCATCATATATGCGGAGTTGCTGGAATTGGCAGACAGGCATGACTAAGGATCATGTGCTCGTAGGGCGTGTGGGTTCAAGTCCCATACTCCGCATGACAAGAGAGAGGTTCACAGCCGAGAGGTTGTGGATCTTTTTTTTTATGCAAAAAAGTGACCTATAGTAGTTCGTGACGGCGGCGAAAGTGACCTATAGTGGTTAATCATGGTGAGAAAAAGTGACCTATAGTGGTTAATCATGGTGAGAAAAGTGACCTATAGTAGTTAGTCACGACAGGCAAAAGCGACTTATAGTAGTTCATGAATAGAGAGGAAGAGATCTGCCATGTGGCGGTAGAAATTTGTGGGAAACCTTGGTATAATAGAAAGAAGGAGGACAGAGTATGAAAATAGCAATTTGTGACGACGATTACGGTATATGTGAAGAATTAAGTAAGTGGTTGCGAAAGGCAGACAATGATTCTCGGAAACAAATGATAGAAGTATTTCAAGAGGCAGAAAAACTGCTGACATCGATTCAGAATGGAGCTGTCTATGATCTGTTATACTTAGATGTAGAATTACCAGATATTAATGGAGTAGAAGTAGGTGCACGCCTGAAAGATATGGAAATACCGGGAAATATTATATTTGTGTCAGGAAAGGATACTTACTGCAAGGATATGTTTGACCTTCGACCATTTAACTTTTATCAAAAACCGTTGAATCGGGAAAAGGTTATAAAAGATTATCATTTGATAAAAGAAAAAGAGGAAGAAAAAGGCAGATGCCGGTTTTGGTATAAAAAAGATGGATGTACTTCTTGTGTGTATATTCAGGATATAAAATATGTGGAAGCGTTCCGGGGCGGAGTGAAAATATACACAACAAATGGTGAATACATTGAACTAAGGCGGCGTTCGATACAGAATTTTGCAGAAGAATATTCACAGCAGGGCATGGTGCGGATACATCGTTCCTATGTAATCAATATAGATGCGGTAACCAGTATAAGAGGTAACCAGGTGCAGATTGATGGACAGGATTTGTCAATCGGCCGGGAATATGTAAAAGAATTAAGGAAAAAATGGAATTTTCGGGGGATGGAATCATTATGATGTTTTATGCAATAACGATCATGGCCAGTTTATTTCAGAGCTATTTGGTGTATTTGGCATTGACACTGTTTTTTGATCAAAAGAAACCGGGGGGCGTCCGGGTAATAGTCGGATATTTACAGTTTATGGTACTTACGACAGCAGTGAATTTGTATATAAATATCCCCATTGCCAATATAGTAGTGTTTATGTTCTGTACCTATTTATATGCCGTGTTATGTTTTTATGGTAATCTGAAAAGAAGGATGTTTGCGTGTGTCAGTACCGTTTTCATCATGGCGGTGTCAGAAGGTGTGATGGCAGTTCTGATTGGAGCGCTCAGGTACAATATATGGGCTTCCAATGATTATCACTCGACTTTTTCTGTCGTGGCGATGCCGATTATACAGTTTCTGCTGATTCTGCTTTTAAGGAACCTTAAAAATATACGGAGAAATGAAGAGGTTCAAAGGCAGTATTGGATCTTATCTATGTTGCTGCCTGCCTTATCGTTTGCATTATTTGCGATAATATACCAACAGCATCAATTGAGTCCGGTTCATCTACTTATCTGCATCTGTATTTTGTTTTTTATTCAGATCTCTGTTTTGTATCTATTTGATAAGCAGATACAGAATGCGGGCATCGAGAGAGAAAAGAGTGTTTTGGAGACCCAGAACCGTATGCAGCAGGAACAGGCAAAATGGCTGGAACAGGCGGTAGAACAAATGAGAGGCCAAAGGCATGACTTTAAAAAACATATATCCATGATATATTACTTTAATGAGAAAGGAAAGACGGAAGAGGTAGAAAAGTATATCAGGCAGATTCAAGATAATATTGACCGGATTCGCGAGGAACATATCGACACTGGAAATTATGCGCTGGACAGCATTTTAAATGCACAAATGTCCAAAGCACAATTATGTGGAGTAAATTTACAGGTGGAATGTGTGGTGCCGCAGGAGTTAAATCTTTCTACATACGATATGAATGTGATGCTGACAAATTTATTGGATAATAGTATTGAGGCAGCTCAGAAAACAGAAGAGAAGAAAGTTCAATGTGTTATCCGGTATGATATGCCGAGAATGCTCATCAAAATAGAAAACACATATATCCCGGCTGTGATAGAACATGGAACCTCAAAGAAAAACAAAGAATATCATGGCTATGGAGTAAAAAATGTAAGGGAGCTCCTGGACAGACTTGGGGGAGACATAGAGGTGAATGAACAGGAAAATATATATCAGGTACTGGTAGGGTTCCAGGTGCAGTAGAGGAAAAAATTGAATATGGTATGTCGTCTGATGTCAATTTTATGTTGTCTGATGCAAAAACAACATTTTCGGAAAAAAACATGGTATAGTAAGGCTGTACCATGCTTTTTTTTTGGAAAGGAGGAACAAAATGAAGAAGATTTTGAAAGCAGTTGCATCAACATTGATGACAGGAATCTCAGCTTTTGTAATTTCTGGTATGACAGGTTCTACATGTGTGTTCTTGTTGCATCAGCCAGAGTTACCAGAGCAGCTTGACCAGTTGAGAAAGTAAAGTAGTAAGGAAGGATGGCATTGAAGGGAAAAGAACTTTTAAAGGATGAAGAAGTGCGGAAGTTTGTGCAGAGATACATAATACTGTATGGTGTCCAGCTGGGTGTCTATACGGTTATTGCCATATGTATGCAAGTGTGGTGGCAGTACTTTGTATTCATGATTTCATTTGTTGCACTTAGATCCTTTGCAGGGGGATATCATGCAAAGAGGGAAAGTGTCTGTGTAGTTCAATCAGGAGCTATTGTTTTGGCAGCTTGTCTGACTATGAAATTTATAGTGATTTCGATGCAGACAGTTATATGTATTGCATTATTGTCGGGGATTATGATTTTTTTTCATGCACCCATTGAGGCCGAGCAGAAAAAACTGACAGACAATGAAAGAAAAAAATACAGAAAAACATCCCGGATTGTGTGGATCGTGGAAGGGATATTGATAGTCATAGCCAGCTGTTTCGATTCGTGGTTAAGGATCGTGGCGGAACCAGTGATAATAGCATGGTTTTGGGTTCTTGTGCTGGCTATGACGGCAGCCATCCGTGATGTTAGTAAAGAAAATGAGTAGAACAAAAGGAGACTTTATGGAAAAGAATGACCTGGTGGGAGACGCACTGAAAATCATGCCTCCCGAATATGTACCACTTTTATACCAAGGAAAATTACTTCGGAATGACACATCGGGATCTACCGGAAAATGTCTGGAAGTATACTGGAAGAAAGAGGATTACATGCGGTCCATGTTTTCACTGTGGTTTTACCGTAAAAAGTTTTATGGTATCCAGCCTTGGCACAAGCGGTGCCGGTTTTACACCATGGCAGAGCCCGGTGAGAAAGAACCTCTTAGTCGTGTGGAAGAAAATGCGTTGACATTCAGCAAGAATAATCTGACGGAGCAGCGAATGGTGGAAATATACTGTGAAATGCTGGAATTTGAACCTGTGTGGATGATCTTGCAGCCGTCGGTAGCAGAGCTTCTGTGTATGGTAAAAGCGCAGTATGAACTTCCCGAAATCTCATCTCTGCGATACATAGAGATGACAGGGGAGGAACTGACAGACAAACTCCGTGAAAGACTAAGAGATGCATTTCATTGTCAAGTGGCCAATCAGTATGGGGCAAATGAGGTAAATTCCATTGCTTATGAATGTCCCAAAGGGCATCTACACTGTATGGAAGATAATGTAAAGGTTGAAATCCTGGATGATGAAGGGAATGTAGTCGAGGATGGAACAACCGGTAACATTTATGTGACCACACTTCATAACCATGCTATGCCATTTGATCATTATGGAATTGGTGATGTGGGAAGATTGGAGAAAAACACATGTGATTGTGGACACAAAGGGAAAATCCTGCATCTGGAATCAGGCAGAAAGGCAACCTGGGTACAGTTGGAAGATGGCAGTCGTATCACACCCTATGTTTTTGTAAGGGCGATTGACTGTCTGAATGTCCAGTATGATAACTGTATCTGGCAGTTTCAGATCATACAGGAAGATTTTGACCGTTTTACGATCCACCTGGTGGTAGATGAAAAAATACCGGAACTGTGCGAGAAATTTGTACAGTATATAGGGGATGAACGGTTGAAGAAGGCCTCATATGAATTTGTGTTTTCCAAAGGGTTGTTCCCGGATCTTACGGGAAAAAGGTCTTACTTTAAACCAATGGAAAGGAGGGGGTAAGGAGCAGATATGGGAGAGATAAAGGAATCCGTGATCCAGATCATAAGGGAAATCGCCGAGAAGGAACTGGGGGAAATCGATGAGAACACAAGCTTTTTTGATGAGCTGGAGTTTGATTCTATTTTGTGTATGGAACTTCTGGTAGAGGCGGAAACACGATTTGGGTTTGATTCGGAAGATTCAGAAGAAAGCCTGCAAGCTTTTGAGACAGTAGGAGATTTCATAAAATTTGTAGAGAAAAATGCGAAAAACAACGTATGACAGTAGGAGGTACAAAGATGAATACAATAAGAAGAGTTTGGTCACTGATAACGGCAATGATTTTTTGCTTTAATGTGCTTGTTCCCAATGGACTGATGGTCAAGGCAGCACAGCAGACCAGTGGGAACAGTAAGAATTATCTGATTGTGACAAAGGATAAGGAAACAGTAAAACAATTGGAGAAAACATATGATAAGACAGACGAGATCGGTGAAAATGCACAGGGAAATCTGGTAAAAAATCATATGACTTCTGTTGCGCTGACACAGAATGAAGTGAAGAAACTGGAAAAAGATGCAGATATCTTATCTGTAGAAGAAGATGCTGAGGTAACGGCAAGTTCAGAAGTGATTCCAGACAAAGATATTCATGAGAAAGAGGAAAATGTAGTAGAAAAAAATGAAAATGACACCGAGTGGAATATGCAGATGATTCATGCAAATTCCACAGAAGATGCCACAGGGAAGGATAAGGTAAAGATTGCCGTTCTGGATTCTGGTGTGGACGATGGAAATGATATTGACCTTGCATACAGTATTACATTGGTGCCGGGTGAAGAGGAAATGAGTCCTTTGTTTATGGATGGAACCGGTCATGGAAACAGTGTGGCAGGTTTGATCGCAGCAAAGGATAACCAGGAGGGAATCACAGGAATTGCACCAGACGCAGAGATTTATTCAATCCGTGTACTGGATGATGAGAATAAAGCACCTGTCAGCCGCATTGTAGAAGGAATTTATACGGCAATCCGAGAGAAGGTAAACATTATCAATATGAGTTTTGGTATGGATAAACCATCGGAAGCATTGGAAAAGGCGATACAGGATGCACATGAAGCGGGAATCCTGTTGGTAGCCGCAGCAGGTAATACAGGAGATAAAGGAGTACAGTATCCGGCAGCCTTTGATGAAGTAATAGCGGTAGGTTCTGTGGATAAAGAAGCACAGGTAACCGGCAGCAGTTCCAAGGGAGAGGAAGTAGAGATCGTGGCTCCGGGAGAATTGGTGCGAAGCACCGGTGTACTGGGAGATGAAAGAGTAGACTCCGGAACTAGTCTGGCGGCACCACAAGTGGCAGCTGTGGCTGCAAAAATCTGGAGTAAAAACATCGAAATGCCCGCAGAATTTGTTCGTCAGATACTGGCAAAAAGTGCAAACTGCTATGGAGATAAAGACGAATATGGTTATGGACTTCTGGATGCATCCTATGCACTGAAAAATTACAGTAAGTACAAAAAAGAGTATAAGGAAGATGCTAAAACTCAGCAGGTAGCAGAGAATGAACGGAAAGTTATAAGTTTTGAAGAAACTGGTTGCGTGGAAGGAAGCTGGGAAACAGAGGACCATGAAAAAATGGTGCCATCAGAGAAAACATATGTGAAAAAAGGCATGAGGTTTCCAGATGTGGCTGAGCAAAAGGAAAAGGTTAATGATGAGCAATATGTATTTCGAGGGATGACAAAAAATCCGGCATGGCATGGCCATTTTAAGGTAAATTATATTGGCACATTTATTTTTGAAACGAAAGTGGCTGATAATGTAACGGCATCCGGTGGCATAAATAATTTTTATTGTCCGGAACTTACAGATCAGACCCAAAGAACTTATATTGTACAAAGTGTCAAAAAAATTGCATGGGGTACGGATTTAAAGAAAAACTCAACGCAAGGTCAGAAAAGGGCTTTCATTTGGGGAATGGCACTACATAATTTGACAGATTCATTTTCTCACAGCACAATCTATCATGATGAAAAAACGGGTACAAATTATTATCTGTCTCACAGGAGTAGTCATTACGCTGTAGCACATATGATGGATGACAAATTTGGAAATCGTTATGCATGTGCAAAAAAGGCATTAGCAAAGGCGATTAGTGATTATGACAATAAGAGAACTCCGAGTTATAAAGTGTTCTTACCAGCATGCATAAAAACTGATAATAGTGAGGGTATAAATAATGGTAAATTTAAAATGATAAAAATAGAGAATTATGTAAGTGCGATTGCGGGGGCTTCTGCAGCAAGTCCGTTCACAAATGTAACAGGAAAATATGACAAATCTATGGAAACAAAGTAGTTAAACGAATAAAGGGGTGGGAGAAATTATGGAAAGGCAATTAAAGGCAATTAAATGGCAATTAAATAATTTTTTTATTTTGCAAGATAATATTCAGTTTTTGCGTTATATATAATATAAACAAAAATGAAGGAGGTACAACACTATGAAAACACACATAAAAATGGGGGTGGCAGTCTTTCTCTTGTCTATTTTATCAGTGGCAGGAATTAAGTCACCGAAGATTAAGGCGGAGATGATAGATTCTTTTGAAAAGCTTTATGAAATTACAGATGTAGAGATTGATGGACACACTTATCAGGCAATCATGTATTCGATTAATGAGAGTAATGGGAAAAAGGAAATAAGATTATTAGGACTGCATACAGAAGAGGATACTATATACATTCCGGAGTCAATAGATGGAATGCCGGTAACAGTGGTAGGTGGTGGAACATATTTCGCCTGCGAAAATACGAAAAATTTTACAGAAGCGAAAACAAAGGAAAAACGGTATTTGCTATGGACGGCAGATCCCAATAAAGAGTATAAAGAGGTGGTTTTGCCATCTACACTGAAGTGTGTAGGAAGCCGGTGCTTTTCGGCGGTGAAGATAAATAAAGTGGTTGTTCCGAAACAGGTAATTTATATGGGTGGCGGAACCGGATTAAAGGAAGTAGTCATTCAGGGACAGGACACGACGATTGGTATTCAGGCATTTGAGAAAGGAAGATTACAAAAGATCACTTTTCCTAAAAAATATCACGGAAAACTAGAATACCGTGCTTTTTCACAGAGTCAGATTGAGTCTTTTGTATGGCCGGATCACAGCAGCTTAAATGGGTGGAGAAAGGTAGATACCAGTTTATTTGATGGTTGTAAAAAATTAAAGAAAGTAACTTTTCCTAAATATCTTGATTATGTATATATTCCAAGTGGATGTTTCAGCAACTGCAGGAAGTTAAAACAGCTTACATTCCCAAAGAACATTGACAAGGTTGTATACAAATACATGGGAATTTTTGATAATCAGCCATATGGTCCCAGAAAGTTAGTGTTTAAAGGAAAGAATACAAGATTAAGAGGTTTAAAAGCCGCAGAATTTCTGAACAGCAACCGGGTTGGTAAAAAGTATAAGATAGATCTGAAGAAAAAGGATTTATTGACAACAATTAAGGTCGTGGCACCGAAGAAATCTAAGGCAATCCAGTATGCAAAGAAAGCGTACCGTATCCAGAAAATTTATAAAAATTCCAGTGTGGATAATGACCTTTGGAAGGTCCTTTGGCATGAATATGGGAAAAAGGGCTATAAACTGGCAAAAGTAAAATGGTCTTATTTAAAATAAGGAAAGGGGATGAAGGACATGAAAAAAATGATGAAAACAGGAGCGGTGCTGTTGTTTATGGCTGTTTTGTCACTGGCTGGTCTGCAGACACCAAAGGTGAAGGCAGATACGATCAATATTACCCAGGATGGCGTCTATGAATATGGAGAAGTGCAGCTGGAAGGACATTCGTATAAGGCAATCTGGTTTGAAGTGAAGAATTATGGAACCGATCAGGCCAGGGTACAGATTATGGGACTTCATACTCAGGAGGAAGTAATCTATATTCCATCCACCATCGCAAATATTCCAGTGAGAAGTGTCGGTGGAGAAAATGACTACTCAACAACTGAAAACAAGTACTTCAAAGAGCAGGAGACAAACAGAGTACCTTTCTGGACGGATGACCAGACACGCAAGTACAAGGAAGTAAAGATTCCAAACACGGTAACTCGAATCGAGTCTGGTTGTTTTGATGTCGTAAAAATCAATAAAATGAGTGTTCCTGAATCCGTTACCTATATAGGTGGTGGAAGCGGCTTAAAACAGGTTACAGTAAAAGGTAAAAAAACTGTTATAGGAAGAAGTGCCTTTGCCAGAGGACGCCTGGAAAAGATCACATTGCCGAAGGACTATCAGGGTAAAATTGAGGAAGGTGCTTTTTCAGGAAGTGACATCAAAAGTTTTGTTTGGCCGGTTTACACCAAAAAGAGCATGGCTAAAAAGATAGAGGAAAGTGCTTTTTCATCATGCAAATCCTTGAAAAAGGTCGTTTTCCCAAAGAAATCAAAATATATAAGGATTCCCCAAAATTGTTTTTATGACTGCATTAACCTGACTAAACTCACATTTCCGAAGGGAACAAAGGAGGTTGTATATGGCTTCCATGTATATGCAGATAATTATGATGATGGCCCTCAAAAGTTGATCTTCAAAGGAAAAAAGACTAAGTTGAAGGGCGTAAAGGCCAGCAATTATCTGGGAAGTGATGCTGTTGTTGATATTTTTTCCGTGAATTTGAAAAATAAGGTGTTGATTTCTACCGGGAAAATTGTCGCACCTAAAAATTCAAGTGCGATACGATACGCAAAAAAAGCGTACTATATAAAAAATATCAAGCCTATCAACAACTGGAGAACCCATGGCAAGAAAGGCTTTAAACTGGCTAAGATCAAGTGGTCTTATTCCAAGTAATAAAATTATAGATCATAGGAGGTAAGCAGAGCATGAGAAAAAAGAAAGGAATCCTTATTACTGCCGTATTGGCGTGTACAGTTGCGCTGGGAGCCGGAGGTTATGTCCTGGCAGCACAGACAGGAAAAAAGGAAGCAGTACAGGAAACAAAGCGAGTACAGACGATACTTCCGGTACTCAAGGTAACAGAAGACCGGGAAATGGAGAATCAGGAAGTATGGGAGCATTTTGTCTCGGAGACGAAGATGGGACATCCTGCAGGAATCCGCGTGGAAATCGTGAAAAAACTGAAGGGCAATGTGGAGACAATCGATACAGGTCTGGGGCATAGCATAACATTTGATGGAGAGTTGTATCACTATATGGATAAGGGTGTGAACAAGACCTATCGTTATCTGCTCAGAGTACATGGTACTCTGCCAAAGGCAGCGGATTCCAGTTCCTATGATGTGCTGGCAAATGAAAAATACAGTTTCCTTGATATTGAGAAATCTATGCTTAGCAGTAATTCAAAGGATACCATTGATGTTCAGTTTGCCCACTAAGAGAATTTTTGGACACGGCTATAGTTTTTTAAATAACCAACTAAGCAGCAGATGGGGTGGGAAATAGTAAAAATGGAGGAAGACAGAATGAATGGGAAAGGGAAGATTGGACTGAGTGTATTAGTTGCGGGAGTAGCGGCGGCAGGCATTATAGTGGGAGTGAATTTTGCAAAAACCCCATCTGGTGTAGAAAATACGGGGACGAATGCAGCCGTTGCGCAGCAGGCAGCATCAACGCCAGCCACAGCTACAGGGACAAGCATACAGGCGACAGAGCAGGGAGCAGAATTCCGATATAAAAAGTACACGATCAAACTGAAAAAATACGATTACTGTTCCAGTACACAAAGCGGAGAGTTATTCTTTGAAGTTTCAAAAGATTCCGGGGAAATGGAAACACCTAATATGTTAAGTGGTGTTGTTAAAAGTTTTGGAAAAGATGGTTGTATGTGTCTTGTTCTCAACGGAGGCGGAAACATTGAAAGCAAAGGGAAAATGTCGGATGGGAAATTGCTGATAACAACCAGGTTTTATCTGACAGGAGAAGTGCCAGACGAAGGACAGATCGGTATTAAAACGGCAGAACTGCGAGAGGACGGGAAAAGATTTGATCCTCAAATGATGATTTGTTTAAAAGATACGGAAAAAGGGGTTACATTCAATGGTGCCGGTGCCAAAACTGGAATGTCATCAGAGCGAATCCGCATCTTAAGTCAGAGTAAGCCAGAAAAGTATGTTGTTGAAGTTCAGGAGCAGGGTCAAAAGAAAGAAACCGTTTTCCGGTTGACAGATAATGCAAAGTCCGCATATGAGGTGAAGGATGAAGATTCACAGTATGCCTACGAATATGGCACAAAACTGGATAAAAAGATAGATTTGAGTAAAATCCAGCATATCTATGTGAATGGTAGAATGGTGAAATAGAAAGTGAAATTTTTGGTGAAATTTTTGTGAAATTTTGGTCAAGTGCCAAGGTTAATTCCGGTTTGTCAAAGTAAATGCCGGTGAA
>ENA-UOOA01000371-UOOA01000371.1-human-gut-metagenome-genome-assembly--contig:-P61old-NODE-371-length-97290-cov-9.390559_pt1 | contig 97290 bp, 91 predicted proteins | sample MGYA00242467_ERZ724014 | MGnify/ENA metagenome assembly ERZ724014 | reverse complement strand
ATACCTATTTCCTCCTTGCGGCCTCTGCTTTGTCCAACTTTTCGTCCGCACCCCCGAGTCCTAACAGCAGCGAATAAAACTTGGCAGTTTCACCTAAATTTTCGGCAGCACTACCAAGTTTTGCTTTGTGATTTCAGTGATACTGCCAGATGCTCTGTGCTTGACATTAACCAATCCGTTGCGTTATAATTTTTATGCAAAGTTTATTAGCCGAATCGGGGGCGTAGCTCAGCTGGGAGAGCGTTTGACTGGCAGTCAAGAGGTCATGGGTTCGATCCCCACCGTCTCCACCATATTAGACAAAACCCGTGTATAACTTAAGTTATACACGGGTTTTGTCATTTTTGACACCAAAGAAGACCAATTAACCTTGCTGACTGTGCAGAATGACAGTACGAAAGAAAACAATATCTTCTATATTCCTATGTTTTGCCTCTCGGGTGAGGCGGCAGCATAGGAATTCTTATTTTTTAGGAGGGGCAAAACATGAGAATACCATATGGTTTTACTTTGACCAGTAGCGGGACACTTGAAATCAATAGGAGTGAAGCAAATGTTGTGCGTCTGATTTTTGATTTCTATATGGCAGGAGCAAGTTTGGGAAAGGTCGTGGATATGCTTCATGCAAAACAAATATCTTCTCCGATCGGAAAAGCAAAATGGACTCAGCTGCGGTAGATCATCTTCTTTCTAATGGTAAATACATAGCTGTTATTGGCATGGAGAAGTTCATGGATGCACAGTTTGAGAAGTCTGCCCGCTGCAATGTTGATTACGATAAGGAAGGAACACCAAGGAAAGGCACACGCTATGTTTCCCCTGCCGTGATTCAGATTTGATTTATCTTTCATATTTCTACAAGTTATGCTACAATAGCCTCAAGAGGTGCGGCGTGTGGCAAGGAAAATCAGCATGATAGATTTAGCTGGCATTGGAAATTTGTTGGAATACCTTGTGGCAGCGGATAATATCACCTGCGAGGAACGAGATCGAATTATACTGCGAATCGCAAAGGAAAATGATATTGCTGAATATACGCTCTCCGCTCTCGCTGGCTATGGCAAGAGTAAGAGTGAGGTATTGGAAAGTGTTGCACGGAGAAAGAACTCGGTATCACAGGACAAGAAGCAAGATGAGAGTTATATTTCTCTTACCGAGATTGCTCGAGCACATAGTGAGGATGCTCCAGGATATGTGATTCAGAGTTGGTTGCGAAGTGGAAACACCTTAGCCTTCCTCAACCTGTGGGAACAGGAAAATAATCCTGATTACAGCGAAGCCGGTTATGAGGAGCTTTTAGAAAAGAAGAAAGCCGCTTCTTTTACATTGATACCAAAGCTGTGGATCGACCGAACAAAGGCAATCGGCATTGTTTCTAAGCAAGGTAAAGCCAGAGGAACATTTGCTCATCCGATGATTGCTTGCGAGTTTGCTTCATGGATTGCACCAGAGTTTAAGATGCTATTGATTAAGTTATCTTTGGGGAGGACGCACCTAAAGTAACAATTTGAATCATGTATAGAAATTGACGGATGATGCGCATAAGCCATTCAATTCATCAATAAAATATTCCTTAAAATTATAGAGAGGAAACTTGAATTATGAGTAACTCTATTCTTTATTATCCGACAATTGAGTTTCGCCACGAAGATTATCAATGGCTCTGGAATGCAGCTCTTTTTGCGGATAAAATATATAGAATTGTGCCCCCTGGATATGAATTGAATGAACCGCAAAATATTAGAGAGTTGTGTTCTACCGGCGAAATTGGAATCCCACTATCTCCTGTTCCGTATTCAAAAGAAGCGAGTGAAGAATTTTCGAAGTTTATGGATGAGAATCATAGAAAAGCAGCTGCGCTTTCGCTGATTGAGGATGATGAAACAGAATATATCCGAATTCATTCTTCAAAAATGGATGTCAAACTCTTGCAGGATATTTTCTTCAAGCTAAAACATATTGACGAGGATGAAAACTGGCTGTATGCAAGCCCCCACACTGTGAACTTCTATATGACCTTTTTAGCAAATCACATTGCAAAAAAGAATTCACTATCTTTGTGGACCAGAAATCAAGAGTTGTGGACAACATCAACCTACTTTTTATACGGAGGAGCTCTTCAGGATGATTATCGACCGGGGAAAGAATACATTGAACCGAGCACCGAAGCATTAGTATCGATTATGATTCCTGATATTTTTCCACAAGATCTTTTGCATGTTCCTCCCACAGATATTCTTCGTTTTCGTGAAAAGCGAAAAGATGAGCGCAATCAATTTTTGAATGCCATTAAAACTCTTCGCAATGAGCTGGCTCAAGCAGATGCTCCTGAAGTGATAGAGGCAATTATTAATGATGAAAAGAAAAAAATTGATTCTGCAGCGAATGAATATAGAAAAAGTATGGATATTTTAAGGGTTGCTAAGTTTGGTGGTATATTGACAACTGTAATTACTGTAGCTGCGGATGTATTGGGGTATTGTAGTAATTTCCATGATTTATATAAAGGCGCAATTGAGTCTTCCGGCTTGTGGGCCGGAATCTTGACTGGGATTTTTGAGAAAAGAGTAGGGAACATTAATAATCCATATACTTACTTAGCACAAATCAAGTCTACTTTTTCGTATTATCCAGGAGCCTCCAAACTCTTTGGAGGGCAACCGCAAATTGCAAAGTATAACTATACTTTATACCGCGGATTTGAGGAATTTATAAACGATTAGTTAATATGTCTGGAGTAACATAGAAATTCACATAAAGCTTGCTGTATGATATTTAAAACAGAACTTTTTTCTTCTTTTTAGCCAAGAGAAAACTCCGCACTATCTAAAGGTAGTGACCAGATGGAATTCATTGTTCGAGAATGTCCCAACAATGGTATACTTGGTGGACCGTTCGAGAAAACGATTACAGCCTATATAGGCCAACAACATAGTTTAGCAGAGATTTCCATAGAGCAATTTGGTGAACGTATCATTACGGTTCATACTGTAGAGGATGCCTCCATATACGACCTTCATCATTTATACTTTGATTTGAAGCGTCTAATAATGCTAATGGATGGGCAGTTTTATCCAATCACATCGGTTACTCGGGATGGAGTCGAAATCACCACAAGCATTCAGAAAAAGTTGCTTCCTAATTATTTTTCTGCTGATTTTATGATTGGAGAAAATAACCGTTTGATTAATTTTGATGAGGTGCTTTCCGAAACACTTTTTTCAAATTGGTGTCTGATTCAAGAGGAATTAGATATTGTTCACAATACGGCTTTATATTGCCTTTCCAGAGTTGAAATGCCTGTGGACATGAAATGTGCTTTCCTAATTGAAGCCTTTATTGGTGTGGGCGAGATTATTCAGAGCAAAAAGAGCGAATTTGTTTTGCCAAAAAGGAAGAGTCGTGAGGAGTCCCAATTAGGTTTGGATCTTAAATATATAATAAGCCATTATGGGCAAGAAATTTTTCGGGGTGAGTACCAAAAAGACTTGGAAGGTTTTGTGCAAATATTAGTAAATAGTAGGAATCGAATTGCTCACATTAAAAGTAAGCAGAATAGAAAATTCTTGAATGGTGATGAGAGTGTGCTTTACCTACACAAGCTTTCACTCATGTATAGAATTATTTTATTAGATTTGCTCGATATTCCACTAAACCGATACAAGGAGAGATTGTCTAATCGTATTGAAACTATAAATTGCTGGTGGGCAGATAGATGCGACCAATGATTTTCTCTGCAAATTGAGGTTTGGACCGATATCTATAGTGTTTCGCTATTACACGTCGGAGCAAGCTTTATATCGCTTGCTCCGACTTTTTTATCAAAAAAGTCAGAGCGCACTCATTCCGCTGCTCCTCCTTTTCAAGCCGCAAACGCTCCGCTGGTTTGCGGCTTGATGAGATGGGGCTTTGGATTGGTGCATCTTTTTCGTCAACATAGTTCATACAAAACAGGGACAAGAGATAAAACCTCTTGTCCCTGTTTTGCTTTATCTTACCCGGAAATACCAAACAGCTGTCTGCCGTTTTCGGTTGTAATCCGTTCAACCTCTGCGGCACTCATGCCCTTGATTTCCGCGATAGTCTCAGCCATGCGATGCACATACAGCGAGGAATTACGGCGGCCGCGAAACGGCTCGGGTGCCATGTAGGGCGAATCGGTCTCGATCATCAATCGCTCAATCGGCACTTCACGAATGACTTCCTTCGCTTTTTTAGCATTTTTGAACGTGATAACACCGGTGAATGACAGATAATACCCGAGTTTCAGCAGTTCGCGTGCCATTTCGACGTGACCGGCATAGCAATGGTACACGCCGATCACATCCGGATACCGACGAGTGATCTCCATGCTGTCGGCGTGCGCATCGCGGTCATGCACGATGACAGGGAGGTGCAGTGCACGCGCCAGCTCCATTTGGCGGGCAAATACAACCTGCTGCCGCGCACGCGCACGCTCGTCTTTTTCCCAGTAATAGTCAAGACCAATTTCACCGATGGCGCGGATCTTGCTTTCATTCTGTGCCAGTGCGCGGATGGTCTCCAGGTCAGCCTCCCAGCCGTCCTCGATGTTTTCCGGGTGAATACCGACCGCCGCATATACAAATGGATATTTATTCGCGTAGCTGACCGCTTTGCGCGAGCTTTCCACATCACAGCCGGGATTGAGAATCAGGCCGACATTGTTCTCGGGCATGGAAGCCAGCAGCGTATCGCGGTCCTCGTCGAACCGTTCATCGTCATAGTGTGCATGTGTATCAAAAAGCATAGTAAACCTTCCTCAAATCCAGCCGAAATGCCTGCAGGCGTTCCAAAGTCCGTCCTTATCTACGTCTGTCGTGATGTAATCCGCCTTCTCCTTGAGCGCGGCGCGGGCATTGCCCATCGCAATCGATAACCATCCCTGACCGAACATGCAGATGTCGTTCATGCCGTCGCCAAACACCACAATATCATCATCTGGAATGGATAAAAGCTGCTGAAAATAGCGAATACCTCGCTGCTTTTCCTTCGGCTCAACGAAAATCACATGGGGATTGTACCGCACAAGCGGCAGACCGCCTGCGTCAATATGATTCTCCTCATCAGGCGTGCAGACGTAGTAAACCTTGTACAGATGCTCCAGCCTGTGATAATCAAAATGCGGGTCCCACAGAACAGGGAAGTAGTTCTCCGGTGCATACGGAAGATAATTTTTATCCGTTGTTACGCATAGTTTCTCATTCTCCGGCGACACCGCCCACGGAATACCGGCCTGCTCGAGCCGCTCGATCAGCGCAATGCAGTCGGCCGCCGGCAGCGACTCCATCTCGACAATTTCGCCGTTGTGCGTTACGCTCCAGCCGCCGTCCGCTACAATGTCCGTGAAGCCGTAGCGCGCGGCAACGGCTGCTGCAGATGCCTGCAGCCGTCCGGTCGCAATGGCGGTAAAGTGGCCGTTCGCACGAAGCTGCGCCAGTGCCTTTACTGCGCTTTCCGGCATCATGGTGGTGAGACCGGTGGAAAGCGTGCCGTCAATATCAAAAAAGAAGTATTTTTTGTGCATGTAAAACCCTCAATAACAGAGTGAAGAGTGGAGGGTGCAGAGAACATAAATCTCCACTCTTCACTCTCCACTCTGTTCTTAAGGCAACACCGCACAATTAAAGCGGCGGCTCCTTGTGCAGGCTCCGATCGCACTGCCGCGGTGCTTTGCGGAAATTTTGTGTCCTGACTTTGGCTTCGGTTCCTTGCGCGAGTTCCGTCCGCGCTGCCGAAGTTTCACGGTAATACATCAAGTATTACCGCAAAACTGTGCCTCGTCAGTACGCAAAATTTACTCGCAAATCACTCTTGTTCAATTATGCGGTATTGCCTTAACTCTTTTGCTTAAAATATATCACAGAATCATAAACAGCGTGCCTGCCGCAATCAGAATGCCGCCGATCACACCCTTGACCGTCACGGTCTCGTGCAGGACAACAAACGCCAGAATCATCGTGATAACAACGCTCAGCTTGTCGATCGGAGCCACACGGCTGGCCTCGCCCATCTGCAGGGCCTTGTAGTAAAACAGCCACGAACCACCGGTCGCCAGTCCGGACAGGGTAAGAAATACCCAGCTTTTGGCGCCGATTGCGCTTACGCCGCCCTGTTTTCCCAGCAGGAAGACCATGCCCCATGCCATCACGAGCACCACAGCGGTTCGGATAGCAGTAGCAAGCGTGCTGTCCACGTTTTCCACGCCGATTTTGGCTAAAATCGTTGTCAGTGCGGCAAATACCGCAGAGAGCAACGCATAAATGATCCACATTGCATTTCGCCCTCTTGTCATAATTTTCGCTTCCTAAATTGTTGATTGTAGTGTGTGCGAAATTATACATGGGATAACACATCTGTTAACCCATTCGTAGGGCGGGCTGCCCTCAGCCCGCCGTTGCAACCGAGTGTTCCCGTTTATGTGCGGCGGGGTGAGGGCACCCCCCTGCGGAATCCGTTGTAAAGTGTGTTTATTTTAGCACAGCTTGGCGCCAGCCGGAATGCTGTCGTCCAGCATGAGCAGGTTGAGCTTTTCGTCCTTTTCGGCGGAGAGCAGCATGCCGTTGGACTCCTGACCCATCATCTTGCGCGGCGGCAGGTTGGTAACGGCAACGACCGTCTTGCCGACCAGCTCCTCCGGCTTGTAATACTTGGCAATACCGGACAGAATCTGACGCGGCGTGCCCGAGCCGTCATCCAGCTGGAACTTGAGCAGCTTATTGCTCTTCTTGACGTTCTCGCATGCGAGCACCTTGCAGACCGTCATATCGACCTTGCAGAAATCGTCAAACGGGATATCCGGCAGGAACTCAACTGCAGGCTTCTGCTCTGCCTCGGCAGCCTTCTTTTCCTCCTCGATCTCAGCGAGCTTCTTCGGAATGTCGATGCGCTCGAACAGGATGGAGGCTTCGCCGACCGGCTGACCCGGCTGCATGCCGTCAAACGAAGTCAGGCTCTCAACGCCCTTGTTTTCAACACCCAGCTGTGCGAAAATCTTGTCGGCGGTGTCCGGCAGATACGGCTTCAGCTCAACAGCGGCAAAGCGGATCGCTTCGAGCAGGTTGTACAGCACCGTGCCCAGACGCGCCTGCTTGCTCTCGTCCTTGGCGAGCGCCCACGGCATGGTCTCGTCGATATACTTGTTGGAGCGACGCAGCAGTGCAAATACCTCGTCGATGGCATCTGCAACGTGCAGGGTGTCCATCTTCTTCTCAACAGCCGCCGGCAGACCGAGTGCGACTGCCTTCAGCTCGTCATCAAGTGCTTCCGGTGCGGTCGGCGCCGGAACAATGCCGCCGAAATACTTCTTGGTCATGGCAATCGTGCGGTTGACCAGATTGCCGAGCACATTTGCCAGATCAGAGTTAATGCGCTCGCAGATCAGCTCGTAGGAGAGCACACCGTCATTTGCGAACGGCATCTCGTGCAGAACGTAGTAGCGGATGGCATCCACACCGAACAGGCGAACCAGATCGTCCGCATAGATAACGTTGCCGAGCGACTTGGACATCTTGCCGTCGCCGACCAGCAGCCACGGATGACCGAATACCTGCTTCGGCAGCGGCTCGCCGAGCGCCATCAGGAAGATCGGCCAGTAGATGGTGTGGAAGCGGATGATATCCTTGCCGATCAGGTGCACATCAGCCGGCCAGAACTTCTTGTAGTGCTCATCGTGGTTGCCGTCCGGATCGTAGCCGCAGAAGGTGATATAGTTGGTAAGTGCATCCAGCCAAACATAAACAACATGGCCCGGGTCAAAGTCTACCGGAATGCCCCAGCTGAACGAGGTGCGGGAAACGCACAGGTCCTGCAGACCCGGCTTGAGGAAGTTGTTTACCATCTCGTTCTTACGGCTCTCCGGCTGGATGAACTCGGGGTGCTCCTCGATGTGCTTCATCAGGCGGTCGGCGTACTTGCTCATGCGGAAGAAGTATGCTTCCTCCTCGGCGTCTACGCACGGGCGGCCGCAGTCCGGGCAGCAGCCGTCCTTCAGCTGGCTCTCGGTCCAGAAGGACTCACACGGCTTGCAGTATTTGCCCTTGTACGCGCCCTTGTAAATATCGCCCTGATCATACAGCTTTTTGAAGATCTTCTGCACCTTTTTCTCGTGCATCGGGTCGGTGGTGCGGATGAACTTGTCATAGGTGGTGTTCATCAGATCCCAGATGGTCTTAACCTCACCGGCAATCTTGTCAACGTGCTGCTGCGGCGTGATGCCGGCTGCCTCGGCCTTCTCCTGAATCTTCTGACCATGCTCGTCCGTGCCGGTCTGGAAATAAACGTCGTAACCGGTCATGCGCTTGTAGCGTGCGATAGCGTCGGCCAGCACGATCTCGTAGGTGTTGCCGATGTGCGGCTTCGCCGAGGTATAGGCAATCGCCGTTGAGATATAATAGGGTTTCTTGTCCATTCGTGTATTCTCTCCTTACATATATAAATATGTTTTATGCGTGACAGCAGGAAACAGGGAACAAAAAATCCTCCGTTCCTGCAATGGCCTGTATTTTGCCACTGCAAGGACGGAGGACAAACCTTCCGTGTTACCACCTTGCTTTACGCCTTCCTCGCGGAAAGGCGCCTCAGCGGGTAGGATGCTACCCATCGTCCTCGATAACGGCAGGACTTTGCCGCCGCAGCCTTGCATACTATTACAAAGTAAGCTCAGTGCGAAGCTCCAAGACCATGTTCGGCAGTGCCCTCCGCGTTCCGCTTTCACCGCCCGGAACTCGCTTTGACGTACTTCACTGCGTACTCTTCTCTTCACAGCTTTTAACAGATGTGCTCAGGAAAACAGCGTTTTCCTGTATACAGTGTTATTTTACTATATTGGAGAAGGTTTGTCAAATCTGTTTGCGGTGCAGTATGCCCGGCGCTGCCTTAAAAAAAGTCTTGACAACAGCGGCTCAGAGGTCTAATATAAAAACATATTGATAAAGGTGATGAACGGGTAAAGTAATTGTCACCCCTGTCCGCAGAGAGCTGCCGGTTGGTGTAAGGCAGCGTCAGGAAGCAGTGAAACTCGCCCGGGAGCTGTCCGCTGAAAGTCCTTCGGACCGGTAGGAGGGAACGGATACCCACCGTTACAGGGGAGCGCATTGTCAGATGTGCATAGAGGGGTCGCACCATACTGCGGCAACAAGAGTGGTACCGCGGAGCTTTCGCTTCGTCTCTTAATGATTGGATTAAGGGACGGAGCTTTTTTTGTCCCTGTAAACCCGGTAAAATTCTGAATAGGAGAGGACAAGATACCATGGGAAGAACAGTTAAGATTTTTGATACGACGCTGCGTGACGGTGAGCAGTCTCCCGGCTGCAGCATGAACCTGAATGAGAAGATCGAGGTTGCAAAGCAGCTCGAAGCCCTCAAGGTTGATATCATTGAAGCAGGCTTTGCGGCTGCTTCTCCCGGCGATGCTGCTGCCATCGCAGCAATCGCTGATACCGTGCGCGGCGCTACCATCTGCTCGCTGGCACGCTGCCGTGAGCAGGACATCGAGGCGGCATGGAACTCCATCCGCCGTGCAGAGTCTGCCCGCATTCACACCTTCCTGGCAACCAGCCCGGTACACATGGAGTACAAGCTGAAGATGACGCCGGATGAGGTGCTGGAATCCGTAGCGCACAACGTTGCGTTCGCCAAGAAGTTCTGTTCGGACATCGAGTTCTCCGCCGAGGACGCAACCCGCTCCGACCTCGACTTCCTGTGCCGCGTCGTTGAAACCGCCATCAAGGCCGGTGCTACTACCATCAACATTCCGGATACCGTCGGCTACATGATCCCGCAGGAGTACGCATCCCGCATCAAGTACCTGCGTGAGCACACCGAGGGTATCGAGAACGTAATCCTGTCCTGCCACATGCACAACGACCTCGGCATGGCAGTTGCAAACTCTCTGGCAGGCGTTGAAGCCGGTATTGACCAGATCGAGTGCACCATCAATGGCATCGGCGAGCGTGCCGGCAACGCCTCCATGGAGGAGTGCGTTATGGCGCTCAAGACCCGTGCCGATCACTTCGGTATCGGCTGCAACATCGAGACCACCCAGATCTACCGCGCAAGCCGCATGATCCAGACCATTACCGGCGTTGCTGTTGCACCGACCAAGCCGATCATCGGTGCAAATGCGTTCGCACACGAGGCGGGCATCCACCAGCACGGCGTAATGGCCAACAAGGAAACCTACGAGATCATGACTCCGGAATCCGTCGGTATCCCGAAGAACGCGATTGTGCTTGGCAAGCACTCCGGCCGTCACGCCTTCGAGGAGCGTCTGCATGAGCTGGGTTACACGCTCGACCATGAGAAGCTCGAAAAGGCATTCGAGAAGTTCAAGGTTCTGGCCGACAAAAAGAAGGTCATCAAGGACCGCGACCTCGAGGGTCTGATCGGTGCTGTTCCGGTTTCCGGTGAGGAGCGCTACACGCTCGACCGCTTTGTCATCAACTCTGGCAACACCATTACCTCTACCGCTGTTATCCGTGTCAAGAAGGGCGACGAGATGTTCGAGCGCGCTGCCGCTTCCGACGGCCCGATCAACGCATCGTTCCATGCGATCGACAAGATCATCGGCAAGAGCATCGAACTGGAAGATTACTCGCTGCGCGCACTGACCGACGGCGAGGATGCACAGAGCGAGGCTATCGTCAAGATCCGCGTAGACGGCAGCAACGAGGTTGTTACCGGCCGCGGCGTATCGGTTGACGTTATGGAAGCGTCCATCAAGGCGTACATCAACGGCATTAACAAGTATTTTAACGACTAATTCAGCAGGAGGAACGCTGTTATGGGTATGACAATGACGCAGAAGATCCTCGCAAAGCATGCGGGTCTGGAAAGCGTAACGGCAGGTCAGCTGATCGAGGCAAACGTAGATCTCACGCTGGCAAACGATATCACCGGTCCGGTTGCCATCCGAGAGATGGAGAAGGCGGGCTTCGATAAGGTGTTCGACAACACCAAGATCGCGCTCGTAATGGACCACTTTGCACCGAACAAGGATATTAAGTCCGCAGAGCAGTGCCTCGAATGCCGCGAGTTCTCCAAGAAGTACAACATCGTCAACTTCTTCGACGTTGGCGCAATGGGTATCGAGCACGCGCTGCTGCCGGAAAAAGGTCTGACCGCTCCCGGTGAGCTTATCATCGGCGCGGACAGCCACACCTGCACCTACGGTGCACTGGGCGCATTCTCGACCGGCGTCGGTTCTACCGATCTCGCCGCAGGCATGGCGACCGGCAAGGCGTGGTTCAAGGTGCCGAGCGCAATCAAGTTTGTGCTCACCGGCAAGCTGAACCCGTGGGTATCCGGCAAGGACGTCATCCTGCACATCATCGGCAAGATCGGCGTGGACGGCGCTCTGTACAAGTCGATGGAGTTCGTTGGCGAGGGCGCACACGCGCTGTCCATGGACGACCGCTTCACCATCTGCAACATGGCGATCGAGGCCGGTGCGAAGAACGGCATCTTCCCGGTAGACGACAAGACGATGGACTACATCAAGAGCCGCGTAAACCGCGAGGTTACCGCATTCGAGGCCGACGCTGACGCCGAGTACGAGCAGACCATCGAAATCGACCTGTCTGCACTTCGTCCGACCATTGCGTGCCCGCATCTGCCGGAGAACACCAAGACCATTGACGACCTCGGTCATATTGAGGTTCAGCAGTCGGTCATCGGTTCATGCACCAACGGCCGCATCGACGATATGCGCGTTGCAGCCGAAATTCTCAAGGGCCGCAAGGTAAATCCGAATGTGCGCACCATCATCATCCCCGCAACACAGGAAGTTTACCTGCAGTGCATCGAGGAGGGTCTGACCAAGATCTTCATTCAGGCTGGCGCTATCGTTTCCACACCGACCTGCGGCCCGTGCCTCGGCGGTCATATGGGTATCCTGGCGCACGGTGAGAAGGCGGTTTCCACCACCAACCGCAACTTTGTAGGCCGTATGGGTCATATCACCTCGGAAATTTATCTGGCAAGCCCGGCCGTCGCTGCCGCAAGTGCGGTAGCAGGCTATATCTGTGCACCGGACGACCTGAAGTAAGGGAGGAAACACATACCATGAACGCAAAAGGCAAGGTTTTCAAGTACGGCGATAATGTCGATACCGATGTTATCATCCCCGCACGTTATCTGAATATCGCAGACCCGAAGGAGCTGTCCACCCACGCAATGGAGGACATCGACGCGGATTTCGTCAAGAATATGCACCCGGGCGATATCGTTGTTGCGACCCGCAACTTCGGCTGCGGTTCTTCCCGTGAGCACGCGCCACTTGTTCTCCGCGAGAACGGCGTTTCCTGCGTGATCGCGTCCTCGTTCGCGCGTATCTTCTACCGCAACGCCATCAACATCGGCCTGCCCATCCTCGAGTGCGAGGCAGCGGCGAACGGCATCGACGCGGGCGACGAGGTAGAGGTAAACTTCGACACCGGCGTGATCACCGACGTTACCAAGGGCGAGAGCTGGCAGGCAGCTGCATTCCCACCGTTTATCCAGAACATCATCAAGGCAGGCGGCCTGCTCAAGTCGCTCAAGGAGAGAGAGGCATAATCCCATGGAATACAATATTGCTGTTGTCAAGGGCGATGGCATCGGTCCGGAAATCGTATCCGAGACTATGCTCGTGCTCGATAAGGTCGGCGAGAAGTTCGGCCACAAGTTTGGTTTTCAGGAGGTCCTCGCGGGTGGCTGCTCGATCGACAAGAACGGCATCCCGCTGACCGATGAGACCATCGAGATCTGCAAGAACGCGGATTCCGTTCTGCTCGGTGCAGTCGGCGGCCCGAAGTGGGACGATGTGCCGAGTGCCAAGCGTCCGGAGAAGGCGCTGCTCGGTCTGCGCGCCGCACTGGGCCTGTTCGTCAACCTGCGCCCGGCGCAGATGCACAAGGCACTTGCGGATGCGTGCCCGATCAAGCCTGAGATTATTGGTGACGGCTTCGACATTCTCGTTTGCCGTGAGCTGACCGGCGACGTTTACTTCGGCAAGCACTATCGCCGCGAGAGCGACAAGGGCTGGGGCGAGACCGGCGCGGACGACATGAACTACTCGGTTTATGAAGTAGAGCGCATCGGCCGCCGTGCTTTTGAGATGGCGATGAAGCGCAATAAGAAGGTCTGCTCGGTAGACAAGGCAAACGTGCTCGAAACCAGCCGCGTATGGCGCGAAACCATGCACCGCATCAAGGACGAGTACCCGGAGGTCGAGTACACGGATATGTACGTTGACAACTGCGCGATGCAGCTTGTCCGCAATCCGGGTCAGTTCGATGTTATCGTAACCGGCAACCTGTTCGGCGATATTCTGTCCGATGAGGCTTCCATGATCACCGGCTCCATCGGTATGCTGCCGTCCGCCTCCATGAACGAGAGCGGCAAGGGTATGTACGAGCCTATCCACGGCTCCGCGCCGGACATCGCGGGCAAGGGCATTGCGAACCCGATCGCGACCATCCTGTCGTGCGCGATGATGCTGCGCTACTCGTTCGGCCTCAAGGACGAGGCAGACGCCATCGAAACCGCTGTTGAGAATGTCCTCAACGCAGGTCACCGCACCGCGGACATCGCCGCAAAGGGTGAGAAGGTACTGTCCACCTCCGAGATGGGTGCACTGATCCGCGAGCAGCTTTAATTGTGCGGTGTTGCCTTAAGAATAATCAGGAATGAGTAATCCGTAATTACTCCGTGAATTTTTCCTATCAAGAAACCCGGTTGCGATTAGGCTGCAACCGGGTTTTTCGATAGTCTCGCGGCTTCGGTTTTTCGAAGCCGTTTTTGTTATATGGAGAATCGGCTTTACGCGTTCTCACTGTTTCTCTCGCTCTTGGCATAGCTCTTGAACGAGTGGATAACGATCGTCAGACCGAGTACGATCAGCAGTACCGCAAGGATAAGCTGCAGACCGTTTGCGATGAATACCGCGCCCCAGGTGGTCTCACCGGCCGGAATAGCCGTTGAGGCGGCAGCAGAGATCGCCTTTACCATAGCGAGGAAACGCTGCACCAGCGCGGTGAAGGTAACACACAGCATGATGACCAGCGGCGGGAAGATCATCTTGTTGCTGCGGCCGGTAACCTTGAGGAATACGCAGAGCGTGATGAGCACCAGAGCGCTCAGCAGCTGGTTGGCCGAACCGAACAGCTGCCAGATATTGGCATAGCCAATCTTGGTGAGCAGGAAACCAAATGCCAGCGTGATAACCGTGGAGAAATATACGTTGCAGAACAGCTTGCGCCAGCCCTCGGCATGCTCCATGTCATCGACGGAGAACAGCTCCTGAAAGCTCATGCGGCCGATACGCGCAACTGCGTCCAGACTGGTCAGCGCCAGTGCGGAAACACACATGGTCATAAATGCAGTAGCAACATAAACCGGAACGCCGAACATCTCGAAGAAGCCTGCGACACCGCTGCTGAATACCTGAAACGGCGTGCCAGCTGCCGGCGTACCGTCAGCTGCTGCAGCAGCACCGGCAACGCACAGTGCCAGAACAGCCAGTAGGCTTTCCAGCACCATCGCGCCGTAGCCAACCTTGGGCATGTCCTTTTCGTTCGCAATGGTCTTGGAGGACGTACCCGAGGAAACCAGACTGTGGAAACCGGAAACCGCACCGCATGCAACGGTTACAAACAGGATCGGGAACATCGTGCCGAGCTTCTCATTGGTAAAACCGGTGAATACCGGCAGGTTCATAGTCGGATGTGCAACAACCAGACCGACGACTGCGCCTGCGATCATGCAGATGAACATGAAGGTGGTCATGTAGTCGCGCGGCTGCTTGAGCAGCCACATCGGAAGGACAGCGGCGAAGAAAATATAGATGAAGGTGATATAGCTCCATGCTGTCTTGCCGAAGATAAGCGGGCAGTTCATGCCGATTGCAAAGGAGGCAACGATGCACACAATGCCGACAACGGCTTCCTTCCAGCCGGTCAGGTTAAACTTTTTCTGGATAAGGCCGAGCACAACCGCGAATACCATAAACATGATGGAGATCATGCCTGCCGCACCGTTGGTGGTTGCGGCAGCAGCCAGCTCGGTAACGCCTGCGTCAGTGACAGTGTAGGCGTTGAATGTGCCCGCAACCATATCTGCGAATGCCGCAACAACGATGCAGCAGAAGATCCACGAGAAAATCAGGAACAGCTTGCGGCCGGTTTTGCCGATGTACTTCTCAATCAGCATACCCATCGACTTGCCCTTGTTCTTAACCGAAGCGTACAGCGCGCCGAAGTCGGCTACCGCGCCGAAGAATACGCCGCCGATCAGCACCCACAGCAGTACCGGCAGCCAGCCGAACGCCGCAGCTTGAATTGCACCGGTTACAGGGCCTGCGCCCGCGATGGAGGAGAACTGATGACTGAATACCGTCCAGCCGTTGGTCGGCACAAAGTCCTTGCCGTCATTAAATTCAACGGCAGGCGTCTTGGCTTTCGGGTCGATACCCCATTTGTTCGCCAGCCAGCGTCCGTAGAAAACGTACGCGCCGAACAGAACAACAGCCGCGATCAGCACAATTACAAGTGTGTTCATGTTTTTTCGTCTCTTTCTGGAAATGATTTGCGATTCCGCAGCCAAAGGTACGCAAAAAAGCCTTCGTCCATGCAGGAGGATCACGAAGATGATCCTGCAAAGACGAAGGCATATACTACATTGCTGTATTTACTTCCGCGTTACCACTTTGCTTGCCGACAGTACGCTGCCGACCTCTCATTGCCGCCCGGTACCGCATTCTTCCGGAGGGCTTTTCCTATTAACGGTGGATATCCGGCCTCGACTACTCGGCATTGCCTTTGATCGAAGCTGCTCGCAGGGGATAGCGAACCCGTGCCTTGCTGCCGTCTTGCACGACCGACGGCTTTCTGTGAGCGGTGATACGGATACGTCATGTCCTGTTCAAAGCATTTGGCTACTGAACGATTCGTATAATAGACCTCTTTTTGCCGTTTGTCAACCGGACAGGAGACGAAAAATGCAATTTTGGCAACACCTGCAAATCCGGCAGTATTGATAAATAAAAATTTGTTTATTTTTTAACGGCGTATCATATACAGCAAGATTCTATACTTGACAAATGTATTTTACACGGCTTATACTGATATTATGTAAAAGACAAGCAAGGGTGCTGTGATGAGCGGCTGAGAGGGCGAGAAACCCAACCTTTTGAACCTGTTGGTTAATGCCATTGTAGGGAAGCTGTCGCATTGCTGGGATTGAGTGCTTCGGTTTTGCCGCAGGGTGAAAACGAGGCGTTTTTTATTTTCCCGGCAGCGATGATAAAATTGGAGGGAACAGGAATGAAAACAGTGCTTACCATTGCCGGTTCGGACTGCTCCGGCGGTGCAGGTGTACAGGCCGATCTGAAAACCATGGCGGCACACGGCGTGTTCGGCATGAGCGTTATCGTATCAGTCGTAGCGGAAAACACCGCACGCGTGATCGACATTCAGGACATCAGTCCCCGGATGATCGAGGAGCAGATTGACGCGGTGTTTGAAGACATCGTGCCGGATGCGGTTAAAATCGGCATGCTGTCCTCGCCGGAGTGCATGAAGGCGGTAGCTGGCAAGCTGGCACAGTACAAGCCGGCGCACATCGTGATTGATCCGGTGATGTTCGCCAAAAACGGTGATCCGCTGATGGATCCGGCGTCTGTCGGCACACTTATTGAGACCGTGCTGCCGTTTGCTGAGGTGCTGACTCCGAACGTACCGGAGGCGCAGTATCTGGCAGATATGGAGATCCGCACGCCAGAGGACATGGAGGAGGCGGCACGCCGCATCTATGCCAAGGGCTGCAGGAACGTGCTCGTCAAGGGCGGCAAGAACATCGCAGGTGCGGTGGATGTACTGTTTGACGGCGAGACCTGTCACCGCATTGAGATTGAGCAGATCAACACCACCAGCACGCACGGCACGGGCTGCACGCTGTCCTCTGCGATCGCATCCAATCTGGCGCTTGGCCACAGCGTGCCCGAGGCGGTGAAGCTGGCTAAGGAGTATGTCACCGATGCCATCCGTCATGCACCCGGTCTGGGGCATGGCTGCGGTCCGCTGGGCCATTTTTGCCGTATTTTTTCGGAGGAGTGAAAGACAATGAAAAAGAATTCTATCCGTAAACTGACCATTGCAGGCGTTCTCGTCGCAGTTGCGGTCGTTGGCAGCCTGTTTTCCATACCGGTGCTCGGCGCGAAGTGCTCGCCGGTGCAGCATATGGTAAATGTGCTCGGCGCCGTTCTGCTGGGCCCGTGGTACGCGCTCGGCATGGGCTTTGCAGCAGCACTGATTCGCAATGTGCTCGGCTTGGGAAGTCTGCTGGCGTTCCCTGGCTCGATGATCGGTGCGCTGCTGTGCGGTCTGGCCTACAAGGCCTGCCCGAAGCTGCCGGTCGCTTACGTTGGTGAGGTATTCGGCACCGGCATTCTCGGCGGTCTGGCTTCCTACCCGATTGCCGCATTCGTGATGGGCAATACCAAGGCAGCTCTGTTCACCTTTGTGCCGTCCTTTCTCGTGTCCACTGCGGTAGGTGCGGCGATTTCGGTTCTGGTGCTGAGCGCCCTCAAGCGCACGCATGTTCTCAGCGCACTGGAAGGTGCTAAGCATTGATCGACACTATTAAAGCCGTTCTCGAAAACACGCAGAACCGCACACCGATGGTGCATTCCATCACCAATAATGTTACCATCAACGACTGCGCGAATATCATCCTTGCGGCAGGCGGCACGGCCATTATGGCGCAGGATGAGCGTGAGGTCGAGGAGATTACCTCGCACGCGCAGGCACTTGTAATCAACATGGGCGCTGTCCGCGCACAGGAGGCCATGCTGCGTGCAGCCAAGATTGCAAAGCGCAACGGCAATCCGGTCGTACTCGATCCGGTAGCCGCCGGTGCCAGCACGCTCCGGCGTGAAATGTGTTCCCGCCTGTTGAGCGAAAATCTTGTGTCGGTCATCCGCGGCAATGCATCCGAGGTGCGGGCGCTCGCCGCAGGAGCCGAGCAGGAGACCGGCGTGGAAGCCAGTGCGCTCGACAGCGTGACCGAGGACAATTTACAGGAATCCGCAGCGTGGCTGCGGTCGTTCAGCCGCCGGACCGGAGCTGTCGTCATGCTCACCGGCGCGATGGATGTAATTACCGATGGAACCCGTACCGCAGTGGTACGCGGCGGCAGTGCGTATTTGCGGCGGATCACCGGCGCAGGCTGTATGCTCACTTCACTGACCGGCGTGTACTGCGGTGCGAATCCAGATATATTGTTAGAAGCCGCAGTCACGGCATCGGAGGTGATGAAGCATTGCGGAGAAACAGCCGAGGCGCGTGTGCGTAAAGAGATGGAGGGCACCGCTTCCTTTCGTACGCGCCTGATCGACGCAGTAAGTCTGCTGAACGCGGACGAGCTGACGCCGAACCTCTGTTTGCAGATTCTGTAAGCAGAAAAATGCTGTCGGCAGAATTTTGCCGTCAGTCTTAGGAAAATCATCAACATACTTTCATTGGGGGTACCACCTTGAACAACAAAACCACCGAAAGACTGCTTGCCGCAACGCAGGACATCTGGGAAGGCTATCTGAACCATCCGTTTGTCCACGGTATTGCCGACGGCAGCCTCGACATTCAAAAATTTCGTTTTTATCTTCTGCAGGATTATGTTTACCTGTTTGATTACGCAAAGGTGTTCGCGCAGGGCGTTGTCAAGTCACGCGATCCCGAGATCATGCGCGTATTTGCTGGTTATGTGGCAAGCATCCTCGGCGGCGAGATGAATATTCACCGCAGCTACATGAGCCGTCTCGGCATCACCGAGGAGGACGCAGAGCGCGTCAAGCCGTCGCTGAATAACGAGTCTTACACATCCTACATGCGCGCTGTTGCAGCCGAGGAAGGTCCGGCGGAGATTATGGCGGCTGTGCTTTCGTGTGCACTCAGCTATGAATACATCGCCAAGTGGATCGTCGCCAACTACCCGAACGCCGATCAGCATGAGTTCTACGGTGAGTGGGTACAGGGCTACGCATCCGAGGACTATGCGGCAGAAAACCGCAAGCTGGTCGCTTATATGGAGCGCCTGAGTGAGGACTATACCGAGCCGCAGCTTGCGCGTCTGACCGATATTTTCGTCGCATGCTCGCGCTACGAGGGCATGTTCTGGGACATGGCCTGGAACGAGGCGATGTAAGCCATGCTGGAGTTTCGCAACGTCGTTTTTCAGTACGACAGTGAGGATTTTAATATCATAGACGGTCTATCCTTCCATCTCGAGAAGGGAGAATTCGTGTCGGTCATCGGGCCGTCCGGCTGCGGCAAATCCACGATTTTCCGCCTGACCAACCAGCTTCTGCCGCGCAGGAGCGGTGAAATTCTGGTGGACGGCAAGAGCATCGACGGACGGCGCGGCTACTGCGGTTACATGCCGCAGCGCGACCTGCTGTTTCCGTGGCGCACGGTGAACGAAAACCTGCGTCTGCCGATGGAGATTCGCGGCGGCTTTTCCCGCGCGGAGATGGACAAGCGTGTGGCGGAAACGCTTGAGCACGTTGGTCTGGCTGGCTGGGGCGACAAGCGCCCGGAGGAGCTTTCCGGCGGTATGCGTCAGCGTGCGGCATTCGCGCGTACGCTGCTGACCGGCTCGGAACTGCTGCTGCTCGATGAGCCGTTTTCCGCGCTCGACTTTCTCACGCGCATCACTATGCAGGAGTGGCTGCTCGACCAGTGGGAGCAGGACAGCAAGACCGTCCTGTTCATCACTCACGATGTAGAGGAGGCTATTTTCCTGTCCGGCCGTGTTCTGGTCGTGGAGGATACGCCGATCCGCAAGCTGCACTCGTTTGAAGTGCCTGCGCCGTATCCGCGCACGCGTGCGTGCCTGACCGACCCGAAGATGCTCGAGCTGAGAGAAAATCTGATTTCGCTGCTCAGAAAAGAGGTGCAGGCATGAAAAAGAATGCAAATCTGCCCGCACTGATCTTTATGTTCGCGCTGCTCATCGTCTGGCAGTGCATAGCCATGGGCATGGATGCGGCCTACATTCTGCCGTCGCCGACACAGGTGCTTGTGCGCCTGTGGGAGCTGCGCAAACCGCTGTTCACCGCACATCTGCCGGCTACCATGCTGTGTACCGGAGTCGGCCTTGCGATCTCGATCGCGCTCGGTCTGCTGCTCGCCATCGTAATGGACGCGAGTCCGTCGGCGGAGAAAATGCTGTACCCGCTCATCGTCGCTTCACAGACCATTCCGACAACCGCACTTGCGCCGCTGTTTGTGCTCTGGTTCGGCTACACGATCTGGAGCAAGGTGCTCGTCACCGTGCTCATCACGTTCTTCCCGATCGCGATGACTGTGTTTGACGGCTTCCGCTCGGCGAAGACCGATATGGTCGATATGCTCAAGACCTTCGGCGCAGGCAAGAAGGAAATTTTCCTCAAGCTGAAGATTCCGGCAGCGCTGCCGTACTTTTTCTCGGCGCTCAAAATGGCGATCCCGATGTCGATCATCGGCGCTGCGATCGGCGAGTGGCTGGGCGCACAGGCCGGTCTCGGCTATTTCAGCCGCCGCATGATGACGCAGCTGGACGGCGCTGGCGTGTTTGCACCGATCGTACTGCTGAGCGTGGTTGCGATGATCGCAGTAGGCATTGTAAGCTGGTTGGAAAAGAAAATTATCACCTGGCGCAGCAGCTTATAAACTTGATAACACAATTTTAAGAAAAAACGAAATTTTTGTTCTAACATAAGGAGAAAAACATATATGAAAAAGCGTATTCTTGCACTTCTGGCAGCAGGCACCATGCTGCTGACCGGCTGCGGCGCACAGAACGCCGCACAGTCTGATGCGGCAAACAGCGGCAGCGATGATCTGCAGCACCTGACCGTTGTGCTCGACTGGTATCCGAATGCTCTGCACGCATTCCTGTACGAAGCGCAGGAGAAAGGCTACTTCGCCGAGGAAGGTCTGGATGTGGATATCCAGTCCCCGGCAGGCGTAAACGATGCAATGAGCATGGTTGCCGCCGGCAAGGCAGACATTGGTCTGTATTATCAGCAGGATGTCATTCAGGCTCGTGCTGAGCAGGATGTGCCGATCAAGTCCATCGGTGCAGTGGTTCAGGGTCCGCTGAACATCATCCTGTCGCTCAAGGACAAGAACATCACCAAGCCGCAGGATCTCGAGGGCAAAACAGTCGGCTACGCGGGCACCGAGCTTTCCGAGGCACTGGTCCGCAGCATCATGCAGTCCAACGGTGCCGATCCGAACAGCGTGAACATGGTTGACGTTGGCTTCGACCTGATGAGCTCGATGACCACCGGCAATGTTGATGCAACCATCGGCTGTCTGGTCAACCACGAGGTACCGCAGATGGAGAAGGAAGGCTTCGAGGTCAATTACTTCTTCCCGGATGATTACGGTGTGCCGAAGTATTACGAAGGTATTTTCCTCGCAAGCGATGATATGATTGCGAACAATTCCGATACGCTGAAGGGCTTCCTGCGCGCTTGCAGCAAGGGCTTTGAGGACTTCAAGAGCAATACCGACGATGTTCTGCAGGTTCTGCTCGACAATCAGGACGAGGCAAACTTTGCACTCGACCCGGATGTAGAGAAGAAGTCCTGTGAGACGCTGCTGCCGCTCATGGAGACCGAGGATGCCAAGTTCCTCTCTCAGACCGAGCAGTGCTGGCAGGAGAACATTGACTGGATGTATGATCAGGGCCTGATCGCAGAGAAGCCGGATGTTTCCGACGTTATGGTAAACCTTGACTTCTAAAAATACGCATATAGAACAGGGGACAGAGCATTGGCTCTGTCCCTTTTGTGTTATCCGTCCAGCTTGTCGATCATCTCGCGCATTGTGTCCGCGGAACGCTGCAGCTGTGCCAGTTCTTCCTCGGAGAGCGGAATATCCAGCACGGCTTCCGCGCCGTTTCGTCCGACGATAGTCGGTACACCCAGACAAATACCGTCCACGCCGTAGTGTCCGTGAATCATAGAGGTGACCGGCAGCACGGAATGCTCATTGCGCACAATGGCCTCCGCGATACGCCGCACCGCCATGCCGATACCGTAATAGGTTGCGCCTTTGCTGTCGATAATCTGGTAAGCCGCATCGCGCACATGTTCGTAAATGCGGGAAAGTTCGTCTGCAGGCTCGGTGATGCCTGCAATGCGGCAGTAATCGTCCAGATCAGCACCAGAGATGTTAGCGCTCGACCATACCGCCAGCTCGCTGTCGCCGTGCTCGCCGATGATAAACGCATGCACGTTGCGGCTGTCCACGCCAAGCCGCTGTCCGAGCAGGTACTTGAGCCGCGCAGTATCCAGCACGGTACCGGAACCGAGCACACGTCCGGCAGGGAAGCCGCTCAACTGCTGCGCCAGACAGGTCAGCACATCGACCGGATTGGACACAACCAACAGGATCGCCTCACGATTGACTGCCGTAAGCTGTGCAATGATGGAGGACAGGATGCCTTTATTGCGTCCGAGCAGCTCCAAACGGCTTTCGCCCGGTTTCTGGTTTGCGCCTGCCGCAATGATGATAAGACCGCATTCGGCGAGGTCAGCATAGTCTCCTGCCATGACGCGGCACGGCTTGCTGAACGCCACACCATGATTGATGTCCGATGCCTCACCGATAGCCTTGGCGCGGTTCATATCCACGAGTACCAGATCGGAGAATAGTCCGGAAACCGCCAATGTGTACGCGCAGGTCGCGCCGACAAAGCCTACACCGATCACGCCGCATTTTTGAATATTCGTCATATTGGATACACTCCTTCTGCGAGTAGTATATCCGTTTTGTTGTTGGAAAACACATGACTTTGTGCTATACTTATACTGTATTTTTATCGGCAATATCAGTTCAGGAGGATAGGGCTATGAATAAATGGTTACGCGCTGTCTGTGTTGGCGCGGCTGCCGCTGCTATGCTGACCGCTTCGGCCTTTGCGGCAAATTATACGAATTGTGCGGATTCGCTGCACGAAATGGGTCTGTTTCAGGGCACGCAGAACGGCTACGATCTTGACCGCACGCCGACCAGAGCGGAAGCGGCTGTCATGCTGGTGCGGCTGCTCGGCAAGGAGGCTGAGGTCAAGACGCTGACGTATACTGCACCGTTTACCGATCTCAAGGGATGGGAAAAGCCGTATGTGCAGTATCTGTACAGCAACGGTCTGGCGAATGGCACGAGCCGGACGACCTTCAATCCGACCGGCAAGTGCACCGCGCAGATGTACGCGGTGTTCCTGCTGCGTGCGCTCGGCTACTCGGATACGGCGGATTTCAGCTATGCGAACGCGATAGAGACTGCTCGCGAGCAGGGTATTTACGACACCGGTATCATCAACACGCAGAATTTTCTGCGCGACGATGCTGCAGCGGCAAGCTACACGGCGCTGTCCGTTTCACCGAAGAACAGCGAAGGCACACTGCTGGACCAGCTTGTCAGCGAAAACGCGATAACCGAAGCGAACGCGAAATCGTATCAGAATCTGTTTTCGACCTACGCGCAGTACCGCGAGGCAACCGCCGGTATGGATGCTCTGCTGCATTACTCGGTCAACAGCGAATTTGCGTCTCCGGTGGCTGTAACTCATGACGGCAAGACCGTCATGCAGGTGCAGACGAGCGAGACCACCGTGTTCGACCGCGAGAAGAATGAACTGCTCACCGACCGTAAAATGACGCTTTCCGCGCCGAATACATCGGATAAGCAGCTGCTGACGCAGAGTTATCTGTCGGACGGTGCGCTATATCACAAATTGAACGGCTCATGGTCGGCAGAGCTGGTGACTGCCGCTGAGCAGGAGGGCCTTGCCGCGATGTATGGCCGCGTACCGCTGGTGTGTGTCGATTCGCTGAGTCAGCGTGCAGGCAGCTGGATCATTACCTGTGCCGATACGCCGAACGCGTACACCGAACTGCTCTGGTCGGTCGAAAGTGCACTGGGTGATTTAGACGAAGCCGTCCGGCTGCAGCCGACCACGGTAACACAGTCGGTCAGCGGCGGCACGATTCGCAGGCAGAGCGTTTCCGCAGCCTTCACGCTGGACGGCATGACGGCAGCGCCTGCTATCATCAGCACACTGGACAAAACCGGCGCAGATGCTGTGCTGAACGCGCCCAAGTAAACGCATAAGTTCCGCCTTTTTCGCATATTTGTGTGATACGGAGGTGCGGAGATGGAGAGACGGCTGAAATGCGGCGTTTGCGCCGCGGCGGCACTGGCGCTGGTGCTGTGCTTTGGCATGGAGCAGAAAACCCGTGCAATGCAGACGGCAGGGAACACCGAAGTTACGCTCGTCATCGATGCCGGACACGGCGGCTTTGACGGCGGTGCGGTCGGCGCGGATGGAACCGCCGAGCAGGATATCAATCTGAGCATTGCAAAACGGGTGCAGGTGCTGGCGAATTTCTTCGGTGTGCCGACTGCTATGACGCGGCCGGATGAAAATGCACTTGATTACGACCCTTCCCGCACGGTGCGAGAGAACAAAATCGCGGATATCAAGGCGAGAGAAAAGCTGGTAAACAGCATTCCGTCACCGGTGTTTCTGAGCATTCACCTGAATAAATTCAGTGACGCACAGTACCACGGTGCACAGGTGTTTTACTCGACAGGGAATGTGCAGGGCAAGCCGCTGGCCGAGCAGATACAGCAGTGCCTGATTGACGGCTGCGACCCATTGAATCATCGCAAGGCTAAACAGGCAGACAGCGCCATCTATCTGATGAAAAAGCTGGACTGCCCGGCGGTTATCATCGAATGCGGCTTTCTGTCCAATCCGGCCGAAGAAGCGCGGCTGCGGGACGAAGCCTATCACAAACAACTTGCTGCCGCCGTGATCTGCGGATATTTACGCAGCCAGAGCGGTATGTAACGGAGGAAATATGAAGCAAAAGACAGTTTTTCTGTGCGGTGACTGTGGCTATGAAAGTCCGAAATGGTACGGCAAATGCCCGTCCTGCGGCGCATGGAACACCATGAGCGAATTCAAGGAGAAGCCGGTTTCGGCGGCACGCGGCACGAATACATTTCAGCGCGGCGAATCGCGGCCGACGCTGCTCAAGGATATTGATACCGGAGACGAAAGCCGGTTCCATTCTGGAATCGGTGAACTCGACCGCGTTCTCGGCGGCGGCGCTGTACACGGCTCGTTTGTGCTGGTCGGCGGTGAGCCGGGCATCGGCAAATCGACGCTTCTGCTGCAGATGTGTCAGGAAATGTGCAAAAACGCACGCGTGCTCTATGTTTCGGGCGAGGAATCGCTCAAGCAGATCAAAATTCGTGCGGCACGTCTGCACATTTCTTCACCCGAGTTGTACATCCTTGCCGAGACCGACATGGAGCAGATCATCAACGAAACCGAGCTGCTCGAGCCGGATATTCTAATCGTGGACTCTATCCAGACGGTCTATAAGCGCGATTTAACTGCCGCTCCCGGCGGTACAACGCAGATCAAGGAATGCGCGATGAGCCTGATGCAGTACGCGAAGAATCGCAACGTGACGATTTTTATTGTTGGTCATGTCAACAAAGAGGGTACGCTGGCAGGCCCGAAAATCCTTGAGCACATGGTGGACTGCGTGCTGTATTTCGAGGGGGAATCCGCAGGTCCGTTCCGCTGTCTGCGTGCGGCGAAAAACCGCTATGGCTCAACCAATGAAATCGGCGTGTTTGAAATGAGCGATCACGGTTTGCTCGAGGTGCAGAATCCGTCTGCGGCTATGCTGGCCGGTCATCCGCAGGGTGCGTCCGGCAACTGCATTGCCTGCGTGATGGAGGGCAGCCGTCCTCTGCTCGCCGAGGTGCAGGCGCTTGCTGCGAAAACGCAGTTTGGTGTGCCGCGCCGCACCGCTGCCGGCGTGGACTACAACCGCATGGTGCTGCTGCTCGCCATTCTGGAAAAACGCTGCGGGCTGTTTCTGTCATCGAGCGATGTGTACGTCAACGTTGTCGGCGGCATGCGGCTGGACGAGCCTGCTGTGGATTTGCCGATGGTGCTGGCAATCGCATCCAGCTTTCGGGACAAGCCGCTGCCGGAAGGCGTCATGAGCTTCGGCGAGGTCGGTCTGACCGGCGAGCTGCGCGCGGTATCCAATCCGGGACAGCGTATCAATGAAGCATATCGTCTTGGTTTCCACACCTGCATCATGCCTATGCAGGATGTGGACGAGGACCTGCTGCAGAAAATGAATATCGTGCGTGCGAAAACCGTCGGTGACGCGATTCGTGCCGTATTGTAAGCATAATTTTCACCTCCTCTCCGCAGACTAAACTCAGTTTGCGTCAGGGGAGGTTTTGCATTTGGAGAATAAGATCCGCGCGGTGCTGCTTACGACGGCAGGTGTGCTGACGGCAATGCTGTTCTGGTCGTGGAAACACCGTCCGCCGGAGGCGTTTTTGGTACGCACAGCGGCCGCCGAAACGCAGGATATCTACAATAGTGTGACGATTTTCGGTACGGTCGAGTCCGCAGAGAGCACAGCGGTTTGTCCGGCGAAAAATGGTGTAGTAAGTGCAGTGTATGCCGCAACAGGCGACACCGTGCAGAAGGGTGATATTCTGTGCACGCTGACTGATATCGGCAGATCGCAAACAGCTGCGGATTACTGGCAGACCGCACAGAGCGTGTTTGCAATTTCCGGCACGGTGAACACTGTCACCGCCGAGGACGCTCACGCGCTGTATGCGCCGATGGACGGTACTGTGCTGACCGTTCCGCAGGCGGGCGAGAGTGTATCGGTCGATATGCCGTGCATACAAATTGCGAATCCGGATAAGCTGCGCGTGCGTGCGCAGTCTCCCGAGCTATATGTAGGAGAGCTTGCTGTCGGGCAGCGCGCTAACATCACATTTTCGGCAGTGGACGGCACCTTTCACGCCGGATTAACCACAATTGCTCCTGCGGCTGTGAAAACCTTTAGTCTGACAAACGAAGATCCTGAAGCAACCGTTGAGGTGCTGCTCGATTTGAACGGCTCAACCAAAAATCTGCGCCCCGGCTATTCCGCGACCGTTAAGGTATTCACAGACCATCGGGACGATGCTGCGGTTGTACCGTATGAAGCAATTTGCCAGCGTGGAGAACAAGAGTTTGTATTCTGCGTGCAGGACGGCCATGCCGTGCAGTGCGCGGTACAGACCGGCTATCTGCTCGAGGATACGGTTGAAATTATAGACGGCTTGCCGACAGGTGTATCGGTCATTCTGTCGCCGCCCGATGAATTGACTGACGGTGATCCGGTGGAGGTACAGACATGAGACTGCGGGATATTCTATCACTGGCGGCACATAATCTGCGGGAAAGTCCGCTGCGGACGGCACTTTGCGCGCTTTCTGTTGCGGTTGGAAGCGGTGCACTGCTGCTTATCCTTTCCATTGGTCTGTATGGGCGAAAACAGGTGGACGTCGGTTTGCAGACACTCGGTGTCAGCGGTTTATCGGTGTACACGGAAAGCGGACACGCGGGAACGATACTCTCGGCAGCACTGGCGGATGAGATAGAGCAGGATGTGGACGGCATTCGCGCGCTGATGCCGATCAAGGCGCAGAGCGGCACCGTGCGCGTCGGACACACAACTGAGCACGCGGTACTTCTCGGTGCAGACGAACGGCTCGGTGAAGTCATGCAAATGGAGATGCTGGCAGGCACACTGCCGAACGCATGGCAGTGTGCAAACGCTGAGCCGGTCGCCGTGGTCGGCGATGATCTGGCACAGACGCTGTACAGACGGACAAATATCACCGGACGGCAGATTCGGCTAAAGGTAAACGACACCGACCGGTATTTCACGGTATGCGGTGTTGTGCGGGCACAGACGGGGGCATTCGGCGGAATGCTGTCGGCGGTTGCACCGCATCTGGTCTATGTGCCGTATGCGTGTATCGCGTCGCAAACCGAACGCACGGATCAAGTGTTTGTGCAGTGCATTTCGCAGGCAGATACTGCTTCGGTCAGCTCTCAGATCGAAAAGTACCTGACCAATCGACAGCAGGTACGCGGCGTGCATGTACAGAATATGTCGGGTGCGGTGCAGACCGTACAGCAGCTTGCCGAAATGGGAATCGGCCTGTTTGCCGCCGTCGGTGCGGTGACACTGTTTGTCGCGCTCATCGGTGTGATGGGAAGCATGCTGGCTGCCGCTCACGAGAAAACAGGGGAGATCGGCATTCTGCTGGCGCTCGGCGCACAGCCGCATGATATTCGCCGGACATTTCTCCTGCAGGCTGTGCTGCTGTGCCTGTTCGGCGGAATCGTCGGTCTGGCAGCCGCAGGTGCGCTCCTGCACTTCGGAGCAGCACTGCTCCTGCCGGAAGGCCGCGTATTTGCCGGATTGCTGATACTTTCCACACTCAGCGGAGCCGCTGCCGGACTGCTCCCGGCGGTTCGTGCGGCCGCTCTCAATCCAATCGACGCAATATGCAAATAACTCTTTTCTTTCGCCTTCATTTGTGCTATCATTAACAGTGACAAATAACGAATAGGGCGACTGTACCGTAGAAAGGAATGGAGTTTGCATGCGCCATATTATTGATTTATGTGATTTAACGGAAAAAGAATTTTCCGATCTGTACAAGCTGGTCAGCAATATTATCGACCGACCGGAGGGTTATGTAGATGCCTGCCGCGGCAAGGTGCTGGGCAGCCTGTTTTATGAACCTTCTACCCGTACCAACCTGTCGTTTTCCACCGCAATGATGAGACTGGGCGGCAGTGTTGTCGGTTTTTCCGATCCGAACGCCACTTCTGCGTCTAAGGGCGAAACACTCAAGGATACTATCAACATGGTATCCAGCTATGCGGATATGATCGTCATGCGCAACCCGCGAGAGGGCGCAGCCAAGGTAGCGTCAATGTACTCGTCTGTGCCTGTCATCAATGCCGGCGACGGCGGTCATCTGCACCCGACCCAGACGCTTGCCGATATGATTACCATTTTGCGTATGCGCGGCTCTGCTGACGATATGAAGATTGGTCTGTGCGGTGATTTGAAGTACGGCCGTACCGTGCATTCTCTGCTGCATTTCCTGCAGCGGTATCATAATGTACAGTTTTATCTGATCGCACCTGATGCACTCAAGCTGCCAGACTATATGGTAAAATTCCTGAAAGACAACAATATGCCGTTCTGCGAGGTAGACAGCATTGATGAAGTTCTGCCCGAGCTGGATGTGCTGTACATGACTCGCATTCAGCGCGAGCGCTTTGTCACGGCAGAGGAGTACGCAAACCTTGAAGGCAATTATCAGCTGACTGCTGAGAAGATGAAGCGCGCCAAGAAGGACATGCTGGTGCTTCATCCGCTGCCGCGTGTTGATGAGATTGCACAGGACGTGGATGATGATCCGCGTGCGGTCTACTTCCGTCAGGCGCGGTTCGGCATGTTCGGCCGTATGGCACTGTTGCTGACGCTGTCCAAGCTGCCGTTCGAGCGTGCCGGTCATCATGAAATCGGTGCAGATCCCGGCATTCGCTGCTCCAACCACAAGTGCATTACGCGAAGCGAGCTGTATGTACCGCTGCACGGCAAGGTCGGTGACCGCTGTCCGTACTGTGATGCCGCGCTGGAGATGCAGCTGTAATAAAAAAAGAGTCTGTTGCAGAACAGGTCCGCAAAGAACGCAGGGACGAAAGGTCGCATAAGGCATTTCGTCCCTGCGTTTGTTTTCGAAAATGGGTGGTTTGATCTTGTTTCACACCTAATCATAAAGCAAAAAGACGAGTAAGCAATCCCTTTCGGGGAAACTTACCCGTCTTTTCTTACGCACTATTTTGCAGCGCGCCCTTTTATGTTACTTATCGCTGTTTTTTGGCTGTTTTACAGGCACACGCTCACCGTTCGGCCGGATTTCCGCCAGCGGATTCCTTGCCGCAGCTTCGCGCATGTTTTCATTCTCGATGTGGGTGTAGATCATGGTCGTATCCACACTCGAGTGACCAAGAATGCTTTGCAGTGTGCGGATATCCACGCCGTTCTGGTACATGAGCGTTGCCGCTGTGTGACGCAGCTTGTGCGCAGAGTATTTTTTGGGGTCGAGTCCGGCTTGACCGATATATTTCTTTACCAGCCACTTGACCGTCTGTACGTTAATACGGTTGCGCTTTTTGCTGACAAACAGCGCGTCCGTGTCCTGCTCGTTCGGCTCCAGGCGTTTGGGCAGATACTGCTCGAGTGCGGCAAGACACGCATCGTTGAGAAATACCGTCCTCTGCTTGCCGCCCTTACCGAGCACGCGCACGGTATCGTCCTTGAAGTCGGTCAGATTCAGTCCGACCAGTTCGGAAACACGCATGCCGCAGTTAAGGAAAAACGTCAGGATGCAGTAATCTCGCTCGGCATACGGGCCGGTGACGGATTCCAGAAGCCGCACGCTGTCGTCCGTTGTAAGATAAGTCGGCAGAGATTTACGGACAGTCGGCGCTTCCAGTCCGCTGACCGGATTGACCTCTAAAACATGCTGTTTATCGGTTAAATACCGAAAAAACGCGCGTATCGCAGAGACCTTGCGTGCACGCGAGTTGACACTCAATCCGTAATTGGTGTGGTTGCTGTTCTGCTGAGTTGGGCGGCTCTGCGCCATGTATTCCAGATAATCATAGGTGTCCGACAGCGTGATATCACGGATAAAATCCAGATCAATGTCGCTGATGTCGATCTCATCAAGCGGAAGATTTTTATCGACTGCGCCTTTGTTGTGCTTGAGTACGCGAAAAAACAGCCGCAGATCAAGATAATACTCGTGTGCGGTTTTTGCGGATTTGCCGCGTATTGTGGAAATATAGGTTAAAAAATCCCGCAAAACGCGCGGTGCGTCTGCGGCGTATTCGTTCATCGGCTTGTCCATTGCTGCGCTCTCCTCGCCTGCTGTGATACTGTATTTATTATAACGCATTCTGCAATTTGCGTCAAACTTGCAATTTTCGGAAAAACAACGTATAATAAAGCCAACAACTTAATGGAAGGGGCATGGCTGATGAGCCGAATTTCTATTCAGCGCGGAGATATTACTCAATGCACGACCGATGCGATTGTAAACGCTGCCAACACGTCCCTGCTGGGCGGCGGCGGTGTGGACGGTGCCATTCATCGAGCGGCAGGACCGGAGTTGCTGGCGGAATGCCGTACGCTCGGCGGCTGTCGGACCGGCGAAGCCAAAGCAACACGAGCATATCGTCTGCCATGTCGGTATGTCATTCATACGCCGGGACCGATCTGGCGCGGTGGACATGCGGGTGAGGCGGTACTGCTGGCAGGCTGCTATCAAAACTGCCTGCGCATTGCATCTGAATTAAATTGCAAAACCGTGGCGTTTCCGTCCATCAGCACTGGTGTGTATCGCTTTCCGCTGAATCGTGCCGCTGAAATCGCTATCCGTACGATTGAGGAATATCTTTCAACTCATGCAGAAATTGAGCAGGTAAGCATGATCTGCTTTGATGGAACCACGCTTTCGGCGTATCAAAACGCGCTTTCTGAACGGGAGGCTAACCATGTCTAAAAATCCGAATCAAAAGCTGAAGCTGCTGTATTTATACCAAATCCTGCTGCAGCGAACGGATGAGAACCATAAACTCACCACAGATGAACTGCGTGCGGCACTCGAGCGCTGCGGCATTACCGCTGAACGCAAAAGCATTTATTCGGACATCGAAGCACTCCAGAATTTTGGTCTGGATGTAATTTGTCAGAGAGGTACCGGCGGCGGCTATTACGTCGCGTCACGCGAATTTGAACTGCCCGAGCTCAAGCTGCTCGTGGATGCAATCCAGTGCTCCCGCTTTATCACCGAGAAAAAATCCAACGAGCTCATCGGCAAAATCGAGCACCTCACCAGTGACCATGAAGCACATACGCTCCAGCGTCAGGTGTATGTTTCCGAACGTGTGAAAACGCTTAATGAGCAGATTTACTACAATATTGATGCGCTGCATGCGGCCATATCCAACGATGTCCAGATTACGTTTCGCTATTTCAACTGGGTGCTGAATTTCTCTGCCAGTCCGCGCATTCAAAAGCAGTACCGCCGAGATGGTGCGCGCTACCGCGTCAGTCCGTGGGCACTAACGTGGGACAATGAAAATTACTATCTGATTGCCTTCGATCACGATGCCGGTGAAATCCGCCACTACCGCGTAGATAAGATGGATTCACTTGTGCAGACCGACCTGCCTCGTGAGGGTAAACAGCTGTTCGACGATCGGTTTGACGCGGCAGCCTACTCCCGTAAGGTGTTCGGCATGTTCTCCGGCGAGGAGAAAACCGTGAAACTGAAATGCCTGAACCGCTTTATCGGTGTCATGCTCGATCGCTTCGGCAGCAGTCTGCGTCTATTTCCGGCGGATAACGAACATTTTTATCTGGATGTGGATGTTGTTGTCAGTCCGCAGTTTTTTTCCTGGGTGTTCAGTCTGGAAGGAGATGTGCGCATTGTAAACCCGCCGGAGGTCTGCGAAGCGTTTGAAAAGCAGATTCACAAATTCATAGACTAAGTACCGTTTAACGTACTTTCCTTTTGTTATACTATGTACAACAAAAGGAAAGGGGATGCGCAAGATGAACTGCACTCTCGAATATGTAAACGGACACATTGAAGTATATGACGGAACCGGCGCGTTTCTTTTCTCTGCCGACACCAAGCAGGAGGCGCTCGAAGAACTCGAAGACGCCGCTTAATTTCATAAAAAAGAGACTGTATCGGTGATACAGTCTCTTTTTCTTATCTTATACGCCAAATACGGAATCCGCATAATGCACGGTTGCCATAGCGTCCTTCGCGTAGCAGTCCGCGCCGATGGAATCTGCGTATTCCTGTGTGAGCACAGCACCGCCGACAACGACCTTGGTGCCCGGCTTTTTCTCACGCAGCTGTTTAATGGTCTCTTCCATGCTGACAACTGTTGTCGTCATCAGCGCACTCAGGCCGACCACAGGAACATCTTCCTTGATAGCGGTATCAACGATCACCTCGGGCGGAACGTCCTTGCCGAGGTCGAGTACCTGATAGGCGTAGTTTTCCAGCAGAACCTTGACAATATTCTTGCCGATATCGTGAATATCTCCCTTGACGGTCGCAAGAATAATTTTGCCCTTGATCTGCTGGCTTTCGCCCTTCATCGCGTCCTTTACGACCTCGAAAGCCGCCTTGGCCGCTTCTGCGCTCATGAGCAGCTGCGGCAGGAACACGGTGCCCTTCTCGAAGCCCTTGCCGACGCGGTCAAGCGCCGGAATCAGCTCGTTGTTGACAACCTCGAGCGGCGGAACCGTCTGCAGCATTTCCTTTGCCGCGTCGATCGCACGTTCACGCAGGCCGCGTTCAATGCTCTCCGCAAGCGGCATCGCCGTGCCGCCTGCTGCCGCAGGAGCCGCTGCCGGCTGGTTGCCGTAGGCCGCAATATAGCCTGCGCACTGCTCATCCAGGTTGGCCAGCGCCAGATAGGAACGATACGATTTCATCATCGCCTCGTTATTCGGGTTGATGATCGCGCAGGACAGACCGCTCTGCATCGCCATCGTGAAGAAGTTCGAGTTGACAATCTCACGCTGCGGCAGACCAAACGAAATGTTCGATACGCCGAGAATCGAGTGACCGTGCAGCTCATCACGAATGCGGCGCAGCGTTTCGAGCGTTACGAGAGCCGAACCGCTGTCCGACGAAATGGTCATTGCCAGACCGTCAATCACGATATCCTCATGCGGAATACCGTATTTCTCCGCTGTATCGTAAATCTTCTTTGCAATCCGGATGCGGCCCTCTGCCGTGGACGGAATGCCGTTTTCATCCAGTGCCAGACCAACAACAACACCGCCGTACTTGCGTACAAGCGGGAACACGGCTTCCATGCTTTCCATCTTGCCGCTGACCGAATTGATCATCGGCTTGCCGTTGTACAGACGCATGCCGCGCTCCATTGCGATGGTATCCGAGGTGTCAATCTGCAGCGGCAGCGCGATAACACTCTGCAGGCGCGTAACAACGCGCTCCATCATCACGGGTTCGTCGATTTCAGGCAGACCGACGTTGACATCAAGGATATGTGCGCCGCTGTCCTCCTGCGCCATGCCTTCACCGAGGATGTACTCGATGTTATTCTCGCGCAGAGCTGCCTTGAATTTGCTCTTGCCAGTCGGGTTGATACGCTCGCCGATGATAACCGGCTTCGGCCCGATCTCCACGGCCTGCGAGAACGAGGAGACCACCGTGCGGCGCTTGGCTACCGGCGGTCGGAACGGTACCTTACGGCACTTTTCGATGGTCAGCCGCAGATGCTCCGGCGTAGTGCCGCAGCAGCCGCCAAGTGCCTGCACGCCCATGCCTGCGATTTCTTCCATCAGGTCGGAAAACTCAGCAGGCGCGATATCGAATACCGTCTTGCCGTTTTCGCTGCGCGGCAGACCGGCATTGGGGTTGACGATAATCGGCAGCGAGCTGACCTGCGTCAGACGCTCGATGATCGGGTGCATCTGCTTCGGACCAAGACCGCAGTTAACGCCGAGCGCGTCTACGCGCAAGCCCTCGAGCATGGCAACCGTGGAATCCACCGTGCCGCCTGTCAGCAGCTTGCCTTTTTCATCGAAAATCAGCGTTACGAGCACAGGCAGGTCGCAGTTTTCCTTGGCAGCCAGCACAGCCGCCTTGGCCTCGTAGCTGTCGCTCATAGTTTCGATGAGCACGAGGTCTGCGCCCGCCGCCGCACCGATGCGAATGGTTTCTCCGAACAGCTCGACCGCCCGTTCAAACGGCAGGTCGCCCATCGGCTGGAGCAGCTTGCCGGTCGGGCCGATGTCAAGCGCAATATAGGCATCCTCTCGGCCTGCCTGCTGACGCGCAGTTTTTGCATGCGAAACTGCAGCTTGTACGATTTCCTGCAGGTTATCCGGATATTTGAGGGCATTTGCACCAAAAGTGTTGGTGTTCACCACATCACAGCCGGCTTCAAAGTAGCTGCGGTTCAGCGCAATAATCTCATCCGGATGGGACAGGTTCCACGTTTCCGGCAGTTCACCGGCTTTTAAGCCGTGCTCCTGCAGGATGGTGCCCATGCCGCCATCGAAAAATATCCATTCTTTTCCCAGTCGTTCGGTCAGTTTCATTCTTTTCATCTCCTGTAAGCGCAATCCGTCTTGCCGCATTCCTCACAGCCCTTGCGGTGACACGGCTGCGGTGTTTCAGACAGACCAATTACCGCCGTTACCGACTTGATAGGTGCCAGAAGACAACTTTCGGTCACGGTCAAGCCAATCTTGCGCGGCGTATCCAGCAGGCGGCTGAAATCCCGCTGGTGTGCGATCGGAAAATCGCCGTAGCCGGGACTGAACCGCGGCCGACAGTACATGCCGCGCTGCGCTGCGTCCTGCCGGATGCGTTCGTTGACCTCATCGCAATAGGTCTCGACCATGGCCGCTGCCGCCGCCTGATAGATCACCGCGTCGCTCATCCGGACTGCAGACGCGCGGGCAATCAGGCGATCCGGTCCGATGCCGAGCGTTGCTGCCATCAGACAGACCTCGCTGCAACCCTGCAGATTACGTGCCAGATTTTTGCTGTGAATTTGTACATCTGCGATCTCGAACGTTTGCGCATCAATATGCTGCAGCGGAAACACGCGGTAGATCGACCTGGGTTCTGCCGCCTGCTGCAGTGCTTCACCGCATCGTGTCAGGCTGGCCTGTACTGCCTCATCCGGCTGCGTGCCGTGATAGCCCATGTAGCGAATGGCTTCCGATCTATCCAGTTCAATCACTTGAGAATCTCCGACAGGCTGGACTGAATGCCTGCGGCAATTTCCGGCTTGTTCATCGAGTAAACATGGATATGGTTGACGCCGTTTGCAATCAGGTCGATGATCTGCTCGGTCGCGTAGATAACGCCTGCCTGCTTCATAGCCGCCGGATTGTCGCCGAAACGGTCAACGATGGCCTTGAAGCGTTCGGGCAGGTAGGTGCCGGACATGGAAGTGATACGCTTGATCTGCTTGACATTCGTCACCGGCATAATGCCCGCAACAACCGGAACCGTAATACCCTTTTCTCGAATGCGGTACAGGAAGTTGTACATGATGTTGTTATCAAAGAACATCTGCGTAGTCAGAAACTCACAGCCTGCGTCTACTTTCTCCTTGAGGTGCAGAATATCCTCGGTTTTATTGGCTGCCTCAACGTGACCCTCCGGGTAGCAGGCGCCGCCGACGCAGAAATCGCCCTGCGACTTGATATCGCGTACCAGCTCAGCGGCATAGTGGTAGTCAGAATGCGGAGCACCGCCCTCCGGAATATCACCACGCAGTGCAAGAATGTTCTCGATACCGGCATCCTTATACTTTTTTACCATCGCTGCAACGTGCTCACGGGTAGAGGAAACACAGGTCAGATGGGTCAGAACGGTAACATCATACTTTTTCTTGAGATCTGCTGCGATGTTAACAGTGTGTTCGCTTGTGCCGCCGCCTGCACCGTATGTAACGCTCATAAAGTCCGGACGCAGCGCCGCAATCTCCTGTGTTGCGTGTGCGACAGACTCATAGCTGCTGCTGGTCTTGGGCGGGAATACCTCAAAAGAAAGGGTTACTTTATCCTGATTCAAAAGTTGGGAAACCTTCATGTTGCATCTCCTATGTTTCTACTCGTATTTCTGTTTAATAAAAAAGACACGATTTTGATCCGCGTGAAAATTCTATACGTTCCAAAGCCGTAGTGTTTATTATATCACATTTCCCTACTTTATTTCCAGACAAAAATACGATATAATATAACGTATCGGAGGGATTATTTTGACCGATATGCTTAAGAACTGTCAGCTGTGTCCGCGCGCCTGTGGCGCAGACCGCACAAAAAGTCGCGGAGCCTGCGGTGCAGGCATCGAAATCGAAGCTGCACGCGCATCGCTTCATATGTGGGAGGAGCCGCCGATTTCGGGTACAAATGGCTCGGGCACGGTGTTTTTCTCTCATTGCTCGCTCGGCTGTGTGTTCTGCCAAAACCGAAAGATCAGCCGCAGAGAGGCCGAGGGACAGAACATTACGGCAGATGCACTGGCGAAAACCTTTCTCTCTCTGGAGAAAAAAGGTGCGCATAACATCAACCTTGTTACCGGCGCCCATTATGTGCCGCAAATTATCGAAGCGCTGCAAATTGCCCGAAAACAGGGGCTTTCGCTTCCTGTTGTATACAATTCCAGCGGATATGAGCAGGTGGAAACGCTGCAGCTGCTCGATGGTCACATTGACATCTATCTGCCGGATTACAAGTATTACAGCAGCTACTATGCAGGTCTGTACTCGCATGCGGAGGATTACCGTGAGTTCGCTGTTCCGGCTATTGATGAAATGGTGCGCCAGACAGGTGCACCGCAGTTTGATAAAAATGGTCTGCTGAAGCGCGGCACCGTCATCCGGCATTTGATGCTGCCCGGACTGGCCGGCGACACCGCGCAGGTGCTTCGGGATATTGCCTCTCGATGGGGCGACAGCGTACTTGTCAGCCTTATGCGGCAGTACACGCCGTTTGATATGCAGGATTATCCCGAGCTTGACCGCACCATCACCGCAGAGGAGTACGCAGATGCCTGTACGCTGTTCGGTGAGCTTGGACTCGGCGGCTTTTTTCAGCAAGATGAATCCATCAGCGAGAGCTTTATTCCCGCCTTTGACGGCACAGGATTGGAGGAAAATTAACATGAAAACCGTTCTCAGCATTGCAGGCACCGACCCGACAGGCGGCGCAGGTATTCAGACCGACCTGAAAACCTTTGAAGCCTTCGGAGTGTATGGCATGGCCGTTATCACTGTCGTGTGTGCACAAAATACCACTGGTGTATTCGGTATGCAGCCGGTTTCCGCTGAACTGGTTGGCAAACAGATTGACTGTGTGTTTGACGATATTTTTCCGGATGCCGTCAAGGTCGGCATGCTGTATGACGCAGAGATTATTCACACAGTAGCGGAGCGCTTGAAGGCGTACCACGCCAAGAATATCGTACTCGACCCGGTAATGATGTCCTCAAGCGGTACCGCGCTGCTGCATCACGATGCGGCAAAGGTTCTGCAGGAGGAGCTGTTCCCACTGTGCACTCTGGTAACGCCTAATCTGCATGAGGCAGCCGCTGTCTGCAGCCATACCATCACCAATCGTGAAGATATGGAGCAGGCGGCACGCGAAATCGTCGGCAAGACCGGCGGCGCCGTTCTGGTCAAGGGTGGTCATCTGGCAGACTGCGCAGATGATCTGCTGTTTGACGGCACAGAAATGCACTGGCTTCCCGCGCCGCGTATTGACAACCCGAACACGCACGGTACCGGCTGCACGCTATCCAGTGCAATCGCATGCGGACTGGCACATGGCGTGTCGCTCGTCGGCAGCGTCAAGCGGGCCAAGCGGTATCTGACCGCCTGTATTGACTTCAAGCTGGATCTTGGTCACGGTTCCGGTCCGCTGCAGCACCGCATTGCGGATTGGGAGCACTGGCATGCGTGAACTGCGGTGCATTCCCGACGCAGACCAAGCATTTCAATTTTTCAAAATGTAAGCAAGAAAAAGTGCAAAGAATACAGGGGCAAAAGGCTGAAGAAGGCTTCTTGTCCCTGCACTCATTTACACTGCACCGGTGTTGTTTCACACCTTAATCTAAAGCAAAAAGACGAGTAAACAAACCCCATTCGGAGAAACTTACTCGTCTTTTCTTGCGCGCTGTTTTCAGCGCGCCCCATGTTTTATCCGTTTGCGGTGCTGCTCCATGCCTGATGCAGATCAGGGAACAGAGCAAGCGCACGATCGAGAATGCCGTGCATATGAGCGATGGCAATGCCATAGTTGGTCATCGGCACATTCCGCTCGGCGCTGTGCCGCAGACGATACTGCATTTCCCGCTCGTTCAGCATGCAGCCGCCGCAGTGCACGACAAGTGCGTACTTGCTCACGTCCTCAGGAAACTCATTGCCCACGGTAAACGAGAACTGCACATCCTTGCCGGTAAATCTGCGAATCCAGTTCGGCAGTTTTTCCGTGCCAATATCGCCGCACTGGCGGTGATGCGTGCAGCCTTCGGAGATGAGCACAGTATCGCCATCCTGCAAAGAATTCAGCTGTGCAGCACCGAGAATCGCCTGCCGCAGATTGCCTTTGTATCGGGCAAACAGGATGGAGAACGAGGTCAGCTGGACATTTTTCGGCACCAGCTTGTCCACAATGCCGAACGCCTGTGAGTCCGTGATAACCAGCCGCGGCGGCTCACGCAGGGATTCCAGCGTGCGGGTCAGCTCGGTTTCGCGGGTGACAAGCGAAATTGCGCCTGCTTCCAGAATATCGCGGATGGTCTGCTGCTGCGGCAGGATCAGCCGGCCTTTCGGTGCGGCTGAGTCGATCGGCACGACCAGTACGACTGTGTCATTCGGCGCAAGCAGGTCAGCAACCAGACGTTTTTCCGGCTCGGTCGGCTTGACGGCTCGTGCGATCAGTTCCTTGAGTTCACGGATATTGCTGTCGGCTGCTGCGCTGACGTAAATCTCGTTTTCCGGCATGGCGGCAGGAACCGAAGTCAAATCCGCCTTGTTGTGCGCGATGACAAACGGAATCTCCCGCTTGCGGAACAGCTCGATAAGCTCCTGCTCGGCAGGCTGCAAACCGCGCGTGCTGTCCGTGACAAGAACCGCAATATCCGTCTTTTCCAGCACGCGGAGCGCCCGGCGGACACGTTCCTCACCGAGCGTGCCCTCATCATCAATGCCCGGCGTGTCGATGATAACCACCGGACCGATAGGGAGCAGTTCCATCGCCTTCTGCACCGGATCGGTGGTCGTGCCCTTGACATCGGAAACAATGGACAGTGTTTGTCCGGTCACGCGGTTTACCACGCTGGATTTGCCCGCATTGCGCAGGCCGAAAAAGCCGATGTGTACGCGCTCGCCGGAGGGCTGTGCGTTCAGTCCCATAGGAAACCCTCCTTAGAAGCGGAAATCACGGCGGTTGGAGCTGCAGATATCCTTGATATGCTCGGCTGCAATTTCGCGTACCTTATCGCGCGGGATTTTTTTAAGTTCCTCCTGAATCAGCTCCATGCCGACGCGCTTGGTGTCCTCGCTTGCGTAATCGACCAGATACTCCGCGAGTGTCATCAATGCGTTCGGGTGGCAGCAGTTGAGGATCTGGCCGTTCTTGCACAGGCTCATGAAACGGTCGCCGGTGCGCCCCTCACGGTAGCAGGCGGTGCAGAACGACGGAATAAACCCAAGCTGCATGAGCCAGTGAACAACCTCATCGAGCGAGCGCTGATCGGATACATCAAACTGCTCAGAGTCGTGCGGACGCTCCTCTTCCTCATAGCCACCGACCGAGGTACGGGAAGCACCGCTGATCTGCGAAATGCCCAGACCAAGTGCCTTCTCACGCACCTGCTGGCTCTCGCGGGTGGAGATGATCATGCCGGTGTACGGCACGGCAATGCGGATGCACGCGATAACCTTTGCGAACAGCTCGTCGCTCAGGCCGTTGTCGAATACGTTCGGATCGATATCGTCCGCGCGCTTGATACGCGGTACGCTGATAGTATGCGGGCCAACGCCGTGTACAGCCTCCAGATGCTCGGCGTGCATGAGCAGACCGGCGAACTCGTACTTGTACATTTCCAGACCGAACAGAACACCCAGACCAACGTCGTCGATACCGCCGTCCATCGCGCGATCCATTGCTTCGGTGTGGTAGTCGTAATCGTGCTTCGGACCTGCCGGATGCAGCTTGAGGTAGCTCTGCTTGTGGTAGGTCTCCTGGAACAGAATGTAAGTGCCGATGCCGGCGTCCTTCAGCTTGCGGTAATTCTCGACCGTTGTCGCCGCAATGTTGACGTTGACACGTCGAATCGCACCGTTTTTATGCTTGATGGAGTAAATGGTGTTGATGCACTCGAGAATGTACTCGATCGGGTTGTTGACCGGGTCCTCACCGGCCTCGATGGCAAGGCGCTTGTGACCCATATCCTGCAGTGCGATAACCTCGCGGGCAACCTCTTCCTGCGTCAGCTTTTTGCGAGTGATATGGCGGTTTTTTGCGTGATACGGACAGTAAACACAGCCGTTCACGCAGTAATTCGACAGATACAGCGGTGCAAACATAACAATACGGTTGCCGTAGAACGCCAGCTTGATCTCCTCGGCCAGCTGATACATCTCCTCGATCTTCTCGGGGATATCACAGGCCAGCAGCACGGAGGCTTCGCGATGCGTCAGACCGGCACAGTGTACGCCGGTAGCTGTTTTCTGCGGACGGGCCTTTTCCAGAATGCTGTCGATCAGCTCGATGTTGTGCTTGTTCTCCTCGGCGTATTTCAGCGTTTCAAGGATTTCCTCATGGTTGATAAACTCCTCTGCATGGAGTGATTTCGGGTTGTACTGAGCCATTTTTTTGTTTTCCTTTCTTATCTTGCGGTCAGAGGATTACTCTTTCCGTCAGAGTCCCTTAAAATGTATCACTTATCGGATAATATCTCCGCGTGCGGTAACAATCCGGCAGCCGACCGACGCCACACGGCGCGACAGGCAGCCGATGCACTGTGCAGCCTCCTCACCGGTACATAGTTTGCCGTCGTACAGTGCATATTTTTTTCGCACCCCAAGCGGAGACAGATTGGGCATCACTACGTTTGCACCAGCCTGCAGTCCGCGCTCGCGGCCGTCCGGCCGGATGGTGCCGAGCGCCGTTGTAGCGGGCAGCAGCAAATTCGGTTGGATCAGCCGCAGCAGTGACAGCAGATACACTGTCTGCTCACACGTTCCGGCCGGAAAATCGCGGAACGGTGTGTCCTTCTGCGGAATAAACGGGCCGATACCGCACATCTCCGGCCGAAATTTTTCGATGAACTTTAAGTCCTCAGCGAGTGTTCGTGCCGTCTGATACGGCGAGCCGACCATAAAGCCGCAGCCGGTCTGGTAGCCGATGTCTTTCAAATCACGAAGGCAGCGCATACGGTTGTCAAACGACATCTGCGCCGGATGCAGCTTTTCATAATGTGCCTGATCGGCGGTTTCGTGACGGAGCAGATAACGGTCCGCGCCAGCATCGAACATCGCCTGATAGGCTTCACGAGGGAACTCTCCGAGCGACAGCGTTACTGCACAGTCCGGAAACTCGGCTTTGATCTGTCGTACCAGATGGCAAACCACATCGGCCGAGAATGCGCTGTCCTCGCCGCCCTGCATAACAAAGGTGCGGAAACCGAGTGCGTAGCCTTCCCGGGCACAGTCCAGTATCTGCGCCTCGGTCAGTCGGTAGCGGTCACACGCAGGATTGGAACGCCGGATACCGCAGTAATAGCAGTCGTTGCGGCAGATATTGCCGATTTCGATCAGTCCTCGAATGTACACATTCGTACCGTATACCTGTTTTCGTAAGGCAACCGCTTTCTCTGCGGCATAGGCTGCCAGTTCATCGCTCTGGTTTTCGATTAGATATTCGTATTCCTCTATTGACAGGCTGTGCTGCGCTTCCAGCCGGTCAATGAGCTGCTTCTCCTTATTCATCGCTCTGCACATTGGAGTACGCGGTCTTGACGCTGATGCCGTCCAGATTGCCGATTTTGCCGGACAAAGCTGAAATCACATCCTGCGGCGCATCAATGGCGATGGACACAATGTTGATATTGCGCGCTCGATAGGGAATACCCATGCGCCCGATGATATAGCTGCCGTACTCATGCAGCAGGGTATTGAGCCGTTCCACAGAATCCGTGTTCTCTACCACGATTCCCATGACGGCAACTCTTGTTTGCATAAAAACACCTCGGAATAAAAAATAACTGCGTCCTCTGAAAGACGCAGTCCGATACAGATATAAACGGCGCTTCCGTGCAAGAAACGCTGCAATACGATATGGACGGCTCCTTTCATGCAGAATCTGCGGACGCAGAGGCTTACTGTCAGGATCGCTACATCTATTATAGAGGATAGTCGGCAGACCCGCAAGCAAAACCGACGATTTTGTGCAAAGAATTATTTTCGCAAAAATATGTATGATATTTTTGTCGAATTTTATCCTTCCAAATCTATATCTTGTATGGTACAATGCAATAGCGGCACATGATATATGGGTATGCACTTTTACGCTTTGCCTGTAAACAGCAGTGCTTTTTTGTTCGCTTTTTATCGGACAATATGATATAATGATGAACGTATGAAATTTAGAGAGGAAGAACAACACATGGTTCGAGTTGTCAAAAAGGATCACACCAAAGAACCGTTTAACATCCAGAAGGTTGTTATCGCCGTCAATAAGTCGGCAAACCGTGTCCTCTACAACTTTACAGAGGATGAGTTGAAGTCGATCTGCAATCATGTCGAGGGTTATATCCGTGACCATCACATGACCGAGATTCAGATCTGGCAAATGCACAACATCGTTGAGTCTGCACTTGAGTCGGTGCAGCCGGAGGTTGCCAAAAGCTACCGCGACTACCGCAACTATAAGCAGGATTTTGTCGGCATGCTGGACAGCGTATACCAGAAAAGCCAGTCTATCATGTATATCGGCGATAAGGAAAATTCCAACACGGATTCCGCGCTGGTCTCCACTAAGCGCAGCCTGATCTTCAATCAGCTCAACAAGGAGCTGTACCAGAAGTTCTTTATGAACACCGAGGAACTGCAGGCCTGTCGGGACGGCTACATTTACGTCCACGATATGTCGGCACGCCGCGATACCATGAACTGCTGCCTGTTTGATGTAGCGAGTGTCCTCAAGGACGGCTTTGAGATGGGCAATCTGTGGTACAACGAGCCGAAAACACTTAATGTTGCATTTGACGTGATCGGTGATATCGTGCTTTCCGCTGCAAGCCAGCAGTACGGCGGCTTTACCGTGCCGTCGGTCGATCTGCTGCTCGAGCCCTATGCCGAGCGCAGCTACAAAATGCTGACCGAGAAGTATACTCGTCTGGGACTGGATGCTGATACGGTCGAGAAGGAAGTTATGGCGGACATTCTCAACGACTTTGAGCAGGGCTTCCAGGGCTGGGAGTACAAGTTCAACACGGTAGCATCCAGCCGCGGCGACTATCCGTTCATCACCATGACAATGGGAACCGGCACCGGTCGTTTTGCCAAGCTGGCCTCCATTACCATGCTGAATGTACGCCGCAAGGGACAGGGCAAAAAAGGCCAGAAAAAGCCGGTCCTGTTCCCGAAGATCGTATTCCTGTACGATGAGAACTTGCACGGTCCCGGCAAACTGCTTGAGGATGTATTTGAAGCCGGTATCCTGTGCTCGTCCCGTGCGATGTATCCGGACTGGCTGTCGCTGACCGGTGAAGGCTATGTGCCGAGCATGTATAAAAAGTACGGCGCGATCATCAGTCCGATGGGCTGCCGCGCGTTCCTGTCTCCGTGGTACGAGCGCGGAGGCATGAAGCCCGCTGATGAGAGCGACAAGCCGGTATTTGTCGGCCGCTGGAACATTGGCGCGGTATCGCTGCACCTGCCGATGATCTACGCTAAGGCACAGCAGGAGAGCCGTCCGTTCTGCGAGGTGCTGGACTACTATCTGGAGCTTATCCGCAAGCTGCACATCCGCACCTATGCATACCTGGGGGAGATGCGTGCATCCACCAATCCGTTGGCGTACTGCGAGGGCGGCTTCTACGGCGGACATCTCAAGCCGTCGGACAAGATCAAGCCGATTATGAAAACCGCTACTGCGTCGTTCGGCATTACTGCACTCAACGAGCTGCAGGAACTGTACAACGGTAAATCGCTTGCCGAGGACGGTCAGTTTGCCCTCGAAACACTGCAGTATATCAACGATAAGGTCGAGCAGTTCAAGAACGAGGACGGCAATCTGTATGCTATCTACGGTACACCGGCAGAGAGTCTGTGCGGTTTGCAGGTCGAGCAGTTCCGCAAGAAATACGGCATCATCGAGGGCGTTTCCGATCGTCCGTATGTCTCCAACAGCTTCCACTGCCATGTTACCGAGGACCTGACACCGATTCAGAAGCAGGATCTTGAGGGTCGTTTCTGGAATCTGTGCAACGGCGGTAAGATTCAGTACGTCAAGTATCCGATTGACTACAACCATGAGGCGATTCGCTCTCTGGTGCGCCGCGCCATGGCAAAGGGCTTCTATGAGGGTGTCAATCTTTCACTCGCGTACTGCGATGACTGCGGTCATGAGGAACTGTCTATGGATGTCTGCCCGAAGTGCGGCAGCCGCAACCTTACCAAAATCGAGAGAATGAACGGCTATCTTTCCTACTCTCGCGTTAAGGGCGATACGCGCCTGAACGATGCCAAGATGGCCGAAATTGCTGAAAGAAAGAGTATGTAACACGAATGCAGTATCACAATATAACCAAGGACGATATGCTCAACGGCGACGGCCTGCGTGTTGTGCTGTGGGTGGCCGGCTGCGGACACGCCTGTCCCGGCTGTCACAACCCCATCACATGGGATGCGGAAGGCGGTCTGCTGTTTGATCAGGCAGCAAAGAATGAGCTGTTCACCGAGCTCGGCAAGGACTATATCTCCGGCATCACGTTTTCCGGCGGCGATCCGCTTTTCCCCGGCAACCGTGAGGAGGTCAGCGAGCTGTGCCGCGAGATTCGGCAGAAGTTTCCGGACAAGACCATCTGGCTGTACACCGGCTATCGCTGGGAGGAAATCAAGTGGCTGCCGTTTCTCGATCAGATTGACGTGCTGATCGACGGTCGTTTTGTACAGGCGCAGGCCGATCCGCAGCTTCACTGGCGCGGCAGTGCCAACCAGCGCGTGATCGATGTTCCGCGCACGCTTGCGGCTAACAATATCGTCCTGCATGACGATAAGTAAAAAGGAGTTCTGAATTATGCAACAGATCGCACAGTTTTTCAAGGTATCCGAGGAACAGTTTGTCCGTGACTGGTGCGCGGCTACCCGCCGCAGCGCGGATGAGGCCAAGAAGGTCTATCAGAACATCCGGCTGCCGCGCCGCGCGACCAAAGGCTCTGCCGGCTATGATTTTTTTGCGCCGGAAAGCTTTACGCTTGTTCCGCATGAGACCATCCTTATTCCGACCGGTATCCGCGTTATGATCGAGGACGGCTGGGTGCTGAGCCTGTACCCGCGTTCCGGTCTGGGCTTCCGTCACCGTCTGCAGCTTGACAATACGGTCGGCATTATCGACAGCGACTACTTTGAGGCTAAAAATGAAGGACACATTCTCATTAAGATGACCAGCGACGATCATAAGGGCAAAACCCTTTCGGTTGCCGCAGGCGACGGCTTTGCACAAGGTATTTTCCTGCCGTTCGGTATCACCGTGGACGATGAGGCTGACGGTGAACGCACCGGCGGCTTCGGTAGCACGACTGAAAAGAAGTAACGATTTTATAAACAGCCAAAAGCGCATTCACAGAGATTTATCTGCGAATGCGCTTTTTCTTATGCCCTGTTTACATGAAACAGGCAGCACAGGATCCCGCGTAAGCACTTGGGACTTTTCCATACAACAACCTTCATATGCCTTACCCTCCTTCAGCACTGCAGCAGGAACAGCCCTGCCGCGATCACTGCCAGTGCAATCAGCCACACCGGCAGACAGGATGGGAGCAGACTGCCTAGCAGCAAGCCTGTTCCAAACATAAATACGGCAAGACCGATCGCCTGACCACGGCAGAACATAGCGCATCACGCTCCTGTTACCAGTATAAGCAGCTCGGATAGAAAATGTGACAGCAACGCGAAACCGATCTGCTCATATTTTACGCAAGCGCTTCATATGGTAATGCAGGAGCAGCGGTGAAACCAAAGGAGGCAGCATCAATGGAACTGAATCAAACAAGCATCTGCTACTACGAAAAGAAATTAGCGCATATCTCTGCGGCGACAGAGAGTGCGGATTCGATTGTGCCGGACACGTTTCCGGATATCGGACGAATCGTGTGCGCGTATGGTACGGCGGTCATCAAGGACCAGACTCCACAGAATGACCGCCTGCTGGTATCCGGCACCGTGCAGACGACCGTACTGTACGAACCGGAAAACGGTGGTAAGCTGCGTCGGCTCTCCGTGCCGGTCACGTTTGCGCATATTGAGGAATGTGAGGGTTTAACGGCAGAATCCATCTGCAGCACCGTGTGCCGCATTGCTGCAGTAGATGCCGAAGCTATGAACAGCCGCAAGGTGAGCGTCAGCGTTCAGCTTTGCTTTTTAACCGAAGGCTACTGCAAAGCTGAGTGCGACGTGACGGAATCGGTCGAACTGGACGGCATAGAATGCCTGAGCCATTTGCAGAGCATAACGCTGCTGGAGCAGGTACGCAGTTATCCGGTGACAATACTGGACGACGTACAGCTTGCGGATGCAGCGGAGCTGTCCCTTCTGCACACCGACTGCACGATGCAGGTATCCGAGTGCCGCGCCATGCATGGCAGAATCATCATGAAAGGTGAAGCTGTGCTGCACTGCCTTGCCATGCAGGAGGATGATGCTGTGCGCGTACTGAACAGCAGCACGCCGTTCACGCAGATTCTCGAGCTGCCGGAAGCAGAAGAAGACGCCCTGACTGCAGTCCGGATGACCGTATCTGAGGCAGACTGCCGATTGGAATCCGATGGCATGTTGTCCTGCACCATCAGCGCGCAGGCAATAGTACTGCTGCGGCAGGAGCGCAGGCTGCGCTGCATCGAGGATATGTATCTGCCCGGCAAGGAGCTTGCTGCGCAGGCAGAGCATCTTGTATTGCAGAATATGCCATCCGCGCAGCCGTTTACCTCCGAAGGCAGTGAGACTTTGCAGACCGCACAGCATGTATCTCATGTGATTGCCGCGCAGGCGGTCTGCTGCGGCGCAAAGCGTGTATCGGAGAGCGAGCTGCAAATCAAAGCTGGTGTTCGCGTGCTGTATTTGAGTGATGAACAGCAGCTTTGCGCGGTACAGCGTATTGTACCGCTGACCATGCCGTACAGCGAAGCCGGAGAGCCGGAAGAGCTTACGCTTTCGGCACGCGCCACAGCGGCAGGTGAGCGAGGATTGCTTTTGACTATCACCGCAAACGGTGCTGCTGCAACACAGGAGCGTGTGACATTCTGCCATATCTCTGCGTTGGAGATCAAGCCAAAGGAGAGCAGTCATAACGGCGTAACACTGGTTCTCAAGCAGATCAACGGCGAAGAACGGCTGTGGGACATTGCCAAAAACTGCGGTACGACCGAGCAGGCCATCCGCTGTGCAAATGACTTGCCGGCAGAGGCAGAGTGTGTGCAGAATGCCATGCTGCTGATTCCGATTCAGGACTGAAAGGCGGGAAGAGAATGGAAAACCAGATTTACGATCAAATCAGCAGCCGTACCGGCGGTGATATTTATATTGGTGTTGTCGGTCCGGTTCGTACGGGAAAATCCACATTTATCAAGCGGTTTATGGAGACTATGGTGCTGCCCGATATGGAGAATCCCTACAAGCGGGAGCGCGCACGGGATGAATTGCCGCAGTCCGGCACCGGACGGACAATTATGACTGCCGAACCGAAATTTGTGCCGGAAGAAGCGGCGGAGATCGCTCTGCCGGAAGGCGGCGCATGCCGGGTACGGCTGGTGGACTGCGTAGGCTATCTGGTAGAGGGCGCACTCGGCGGCATGGAGGGAGATACACCGCGCATGGTATCTACACCGTGGCAGGAGGAACCCATGACACTGGCCGAAGCGGCAGAGATCGGCACACACAAGGTTATCGGCGAGCACTCTACCATCGGACTGGTGGTGACGACCGACGGCAGCTTTACCGAGCTGCCGCGTGAAGCCTATATACCGGCAGAAAAACGCGTAATTGAGGAACTGCAGTCACTCGGCAAGCCGTTTCTCGTACTGGTAAACTCGTCAGAACCGAACGGCGAAGCGGCACAGCGTGTATGCGACGAGCTGCAGTCGCAGTACGGGATTGCACCGATTGCGGTGAACTGTCTTGAACTGGATGAGAGCGGCATTGCGGATATTCTGCAGCAGGTTCTGTATGAATTTCCGGTCTGCGAGATTGGTTTTGTCCTTCCGCGTTATATCGGTACTCTGCCGCTGCATCATCCGGTGCAGAACAGCATTTACCAGTGCATTCGCACAGCCGCCGCCGACGGAGAGAAAATGCGTGATGTACAGAAGCTATGCCGTACCCTCGAAGAGAACGAATACGTCGAGCGGGCGAGCGTGGACAATATGGCGCTCGGCAGCGGCTCGGCGGTCGTGCATGTGGACGTACCGGAAACCGTATTCTACGGCATTGTCGGCGAGCAGACCGGCATTCAGGTGCGGGATGACGCAGATTTGATTCGTGTGCTTGAGGATTTCGCTGCAGTGAAACAGCAGTATGAACGGCTGCATGGTGCGCTCGATCAGGTATATCAGACCGGTTACGGCATTGTGATGCCGTCGGTGGAGGAGCTTTCGCTCGAGGAACCGGAAATCGTTCGGCAGGGAGGGCGGTATGGTGTGCGTCTGCGGGCTTCTGCACCATCCATCCATATGATGCGGGCCAACATCAAAGCCGAGGTCAATCCGATCGTCGGCACGGAAAAGCAGTCGGAAGAACTGGTACACTATCTGCTCAGCGAGTTTGAGGAACAGCCGGAGAAGATTTGGGAAACCAATATTTTCGGAAAGTCGCTCAATGAACTCGTGCGTGAGGAACTGTCGCACAAATTGAGCCGTATGCCGGATGATGCCCGTAGTAAAATCCGTGAAACACTGGAAAAGATCATCAATGAAAGCGCAGGAGGACTCATTTGCATCATCCTGTGAAATCGGGCGTGCCTGCCAAAAACAGGCACGCTTTTTTAACAGAATTGTAAAGACTGTCCGCTTGTAAAGGTCGATTTGCTGTGCTAAAATGTATAGTGTATAGAAATGCGCATTTGAAGGAGACTTTTACTTGACCAAACAAGTGTTTATCATAAACGGCAGCGGCGGTGTCGGCAAGGATACCGTATGCAGTGCTGCCGCGCAAAGCTGGAAGGTGCAGAACATTTCGTCCATCACACCCATTTTGCAGGTAGCCAAAGCCGCAGGATGGGACGGCACCAAAACACCGGCGGCACGTCGTTTTCTTTCGCAGCTGAAGGCAGACTGCACGGAATTCAACGACCTTCCGTTCCGCTACTGCACAGAACAGCTGCAGATATTTGCTGAAAATGATGCGGAACTGTTGTTCGTCCATATCCGGGAACCGGAGGAGATCGAGCGGTTTCGTCAGACAGCAGGCGTAAACTGCAAGACCATTCTCGTGCGTCGACCGACACTTGAGCAGGCACGCGGACAGCTGGGCAACCGCTCAGACGACGGCGTTGCAGCGTACGCCTATGATGCGGAATTCCTCAACGACGGTTCGCTGGAGGAACTGCCCGCAAAAGTACACGACTTTTTACAGGCTCTGATCAAGAGATAACTTCCAAGATCAGGCACGGCTCTGTTTCACAGGAACAGCGCATAGAAAGGAACATCAAAATATGAGCCAGAACAAGAAGAAGTTCTTCGGCAAACGCAAGAATGAACAGGAGCTTGAGCAGACACAGACGCTTCCGCCGATGCCAGAAAACAACTCTGACAAGACCGTTCAGACGGAGGAAAATACTGCACCGGAAGAAGCATCCGAAAAAGCTGATGTTGACGAAAAAAACGAGAAGGCAGAGCAGTCTACTGAATCCTTTTGCAAAAGATTTAATCAAAGTAAATGCGTCCGCGTTATCATTGCAGCCGGATTGATTATTCTGCTGGTCGGCGGTTCGGTATTTGCTGTCATTCGCTCGCGCAATACCGGCACGGAGGACACACTTCCGACGACTGCAGTCGTTACCTATGGCGATATTGGCACTTATATCGAGGGCAGCGGTGAAACGGCTGCGCGCAATACGGAAGAACTTGGCTTGGGAATTGAGGGCAAAATCTCTCAGGTGCTGGTTTCCGAGGGAGATGAGGTGCATGCCGGTGATCCGCTGGTCGTTGTCGATCCAACCGGAATCCGCGAACAGCTGACAGCGGCACAGGCAGAATTCACTGCCGCGCAGAGTGAGCTGACCAACGCACAGGCAGCGATTACGCAGGCACAGAGCCGCATTGCCTCGGCACAAAGCCAGTACACCCACGGCAGCGCTACGGCACCGTTCAGCGGCAAGTTTATCGCATCAAGCACATTTGCAGTAGGGCAGAAGGTAAGTGCAGGACAGACCATCGGCCGTATGGTCAACGACAGCCAGATGCAGCTTGCTGTACAGTTTAGTTCGGAATATGCCAAAGATATCAAGGCCGGTCAGACGGCTACGATCTCTACCTCTGTCGGACAGGTTTCCGCTGTGGTTTCGTCGATTGATTCCGCTTCCGGCAAAGGTACTTTCCTTGTTGTATTGACCGTACAGAATTCTTCCGGTGCACTGGCGCAGGGAACGAGTGCTACCGCAACGATCAACAGCGACAGTGCCGGCACGATTTTCTCTTCCGGGTCGGGCACGCTGGACTACATCAAGGAGCAGGTTATCACGGCACCGATCGGCGGTGAAATCACGGCCTATAACGGCTCGAACCACACATACAGCAGCGGTGCAGTCATTATGTCGATCTCCAATGTTACAGCGCCGGATACTTCGGACGCGCGAAGCAGCCTCACGGCTGCACAGAGTACGGCTGCAGCCGCACAGGCCAAGGTGAGTGAGATTCAGACGCGCATTCTCAAGCTGCAGCAGGAGATTCTGGATGCCACGATGACGGCTTCGATCGACGGCGTTGTCACCTCACTGAACGCGGAAGAAGGGGAGGAGACCGATGGTACCGAGCCTCTGGTTGTTGTTTCCGACCTAAGCGATACCGTTGTTACGGCCGAGCTGATGACAGATGAAGTGCAGTCTGTAGAGCCTGGTCAGACGGTGACAATGAACATGTACACAATGGATGGTTCCGAGCTGCCGCTCACCGGTGTGGTTGACTCGGTTTCGCCGGAGCCGAGTCAGAACACGGGCAGTCAGGGCAGTCTGACGACTTTTAAGGCAATTATCACGGTTGATTCTATCGAAGGTCAGGCGATTTCCAGCGGCATGATGGTCGATTACAAAATTGCAGTTGCCGAATCGGACAGCTGCCTGATGGTACCGACTTCCGCTATCGTTCACACGGCGGATGGCAGTACGGGTGTATTCACCAAAACGCTCATTGACAAGGACGGCAACGAAATTCCATTCGATGATACACTGCCGATTCCAGACGGCATGGAAGCACCCGAAGGCTATCAGCTGGTAGCGGTGGAAACCGGCGTTTCAGATGCGAACAATACCGAAATTTTCTGGGGCGTCGATGAAGGTGCAACGGTTTATCTGAATGCCACACCAAATACATCAAACGCGGTAACTGATGAGGAAAATACAGCATATAACAGCTGATAAGCAGTATAAAGCACGGCTTTTGTTTTAGAACAGAAACCGTGCTTTTCTTTATCTCTTGCAAACTGGCATTATAAAATAATTGCAATCTGAGTATTTCAACATATTCAGATTGGGCGTATAATGCGTTCATATACCAAACAACAAAGGAGTCTGAACGACATGAGCGTACAGTATAAGCTGAACAAGGAGCTGGCCCAGATGCTGAAGGGCGGCGTCATTATGGACGTAACCACACCGGAGCAGGCGAAGATTGCCGAAGCAGCAGGCGCATGTGCAGTTATGGCGCTGGAGCGCATTCCGGCTGACATCCGTGCAGCAGGCGGCGTTTCCCGCATGAGCGACCCGAAGATGATTCGCGGTATTCAGGAAGCAGTTTCCATTCCGGTTATGGCGAAGTGCCGTATCGGTCACTTTGTTGAGGCACAGGTTCTGGAAGCAATCGAGATCGACTATATTGACGAGAGTGAAGTGCTGTCTCCGGCGGACGATGTATACCACATTGATAAGACACAGTTCAAGGTTCCGTTTGTATGCGGTGCGCGTGATCTGGGTGAAGCTCTGCGCCGCATCGCTGAAGGCGCAGCAATGATCCGTACCAAAGGTGAGCCGGGCACAGGTGATGTTGTGCAGGCAGTTCGTCACATGCGCGCTATGAACGCAGAAATTCGCCGTGTGCAGAATCTGCGTGAGGATGAGCTGTTTGAGACCGCAAAGCAACTGCAGGTTCCGGTTGAACTGCTCCGAAGTGTGCATGAAAATGGCCGACTGCCGGTCGTAAACTTTGCAGCAGGCGGCGTTGCAACTCCGGCTGACGCAGCACTGATGATGCAGCTTGGCGCAGAAGGCGTATTCGTTGGTTCGGGCATCTTCAAGTCTGGCGATCCGGCAAAGCGTGCTGCAGCAATCGTAAAGGCGGTTACTAACTACACCGATGCAAAGCTGATTGCAGAACTGTCTACCGATCTGGGTGAAGCAATGGTTGGCATTAACGAGAACGAAATCGCATTGCTGATGGCAGAGCGAGGCAAGTAAAATGGCAGTTGGAATTCTGGCGCTGCAAGGCGCCTTCGCAGAGCATGCCGCAGTGCTGGATAAACTCGGCGTACCGCACTTCGAAATTCGCCAGAAGCGCGATCTGGATCAGCCGATGAATGGTTTGATTATTCCGGGTGGCGAAAGCACAGTAATGAATAAACTCTTGCGCGAGCTGGATTTGTATGATACGCTACGTGAGCGGATTCAAAGCGGACTTCCTGTATTCGGAACCTGTGCCGGTCTGATTCTGCTGGCTAAGCAGATTGATGGTGGCATACCATGCTTCAGTGTGATGGATATCCGCGTAAAGCGTAATGCCTATGGCAGACAGCTTGGCAGTTTTTTCACGGATGATCGGTTTGGCGGTAGCGAGAGAATACCGATGACATTCATTCGCGCACCATATATTGAGAGCGTAGGAAATAATGTCGAGGTGCTATCCGTTGTTGACAGTAATATTGTTGCTGCACAGCAGGATAATATGCTCGTGACCGCATTTCATCCGGAATTAGATATGGATTTGACGGTGCATCAGCATTTTATTCGGATGGTTGAGCAGTTTCGGTTGAAGAATGCGGGATAACTAAAATAAGCGGCTCTGTAAGAGCCGCTTACAGTCTGTCGAAAAACCCAGTTGCCATTAAGCGGCAACTGGGTTTCTATCACATATACAACAGAAAATAGACAGGTCCTTAGGGCTCCTTTGCTACTGCAATGTGTGACGGAAATGTGTGACGGAAATGTGTGACGGAGCCGGATCCGATGCTGAGTATGCTGGAATGACTGTGCATAGAGCTCATGGAGGTCGAGGTGGACCAGCAGCTAGGAGCAGAGAAAAGTCAGCGCATTGTCAGCATGGTGGTACTTATCGTGTGCGGTGTGGATGAAAACGGTCATAGGGATATCATTGCCGTTGAATCTATGGCCGAAGAATCCGGGAGCTCCTATGGAGTGCTGTTTCAGAATCTGGAGGACCGTGGTCTGTCCACGCCCAGGCTTATCATTTCAGATGCACACGCCGGACTGGTTTCGGCAATTCGTGAATCCTTTCCCGACGCCTCATGGCAGCGCTGCAAGGTGCATTTCATGCGGAATATTCTGGCCTATGTGCCGCAGAAAGAGAAGAAATCCTAATCGTATTCGTGAAGCAAGGCGACGTTCCGGTGTTTCGACGCTTAAAATTGCTTCGGCGCTCGGTATCTGCCGCGATACGGTCTATCGCTGGGAACGTGGCGAAACATTATTGTCGTCCAGCGTCCTGTTGAATCTGGGGTACATTTTTGGTGTAACTTGTGATTGGCTGGTATGTCGTAGCGATGACCCGTATAAAACAGTTGACGGGGTAGATATTCGTAGTGTAGAATCTAATTTAGACATAGGAATCTAATTATACAAAATAAAGATTTTGTATAATTAGCAAACCATCTATCTATTAACAATTAACTGTTTTCATCCTATTAACAATTAACTGTTTTCATCCTATTTTCTCCAGATACTCTATCATATCAGCCACCGCACGATCATTATTAGAACTTACCATCACATTTACATTTCGCAGCACTTCCGGCTCTGCATTGGCCGGTGCAAACGAAATCTGAGCTTCTTGCAGCATGGATTCATCATTGTAGCTGTCGCCAATAGCAAATACACGTTCAACGTCCGGTAAGTATTCAACAATACTTCGTAGAGCCGAACCCTTATTCACACCTGCGGCTGTGATTTCACAGAATGTCGGCATGCTGGATGTCACATCAAATACATGCGGATACCGAATCAGTAAATCCTGCGTCAGTGCGGTGATTGGTGCCGGTTCACCGGTAAAATTGACCGTACACCAATCCGCAGTTGCGCTTTTTGCAAACTGCTCATTAGAAAGCATCTGATAATCTAAATGCAGCTTGCGCATGTGCTGCAGCGTGTGATCGCTCATTTGCCGAATCAGCGCTGTTTCGGCGGTAAAAACCTCACATCCAAATTGTGAATTATTTAACAATACATGCTCAATCATTTCTTTCGTCTCGTACGGCATACCGGAACAATGCAAAATCTGGCGATTTTCATCGCAAATCAATGAACCATTCATCACACTGTATGGCGCATTGACCGGCAACTGAGCTATATATGTGCCAATAGCATGAGGAGAACGGCCGGTCGCAAGCGACAGCCGTCCTCCCTGTTTCGTAAAATATTGTAATGCGCGCAAATTTTCTGCCGGAATTTGCTTTGAATCATCGAGCAGCGTACCATCCATATCGCAGGCCAGCAGCATACCCTTAAACTTTTTCATTGCATACGCTCCAATTTATCAAGAACTTCAGTAAAATATTGTGGCAGCGATGCCGAAAACTCCATCCGCTCCCCTGTTTTCGGGTGCGTGAGCGTCAGCTTCGCTGCATGCAGACATTGACCGCCGATATTGGAAAACCGGTCTTTTTTCAGTCCGTACACCGGATCACCGATAATCGGATGACCAATAGATGCCATATGTACGCGAATCTGGTGTGTACGTCCGGTCTCGAGCTGAAATGCCATATATGTGTAGCCGTTATATCGTTTGATGACAGTATAATGCGTGATTGCTTCACGTCCGCCCTCCACGATTGCCATTTTTTTTCGATCCGTCTTGTGACGGGCAATCGGCTTATCCACCGTTCCGGTATCATCCTTGACAGAACCAACCACAATCGCTTCATAGCCGCGATACGCCGTATGCGCCGCAATCTGAGCTGCCAAGCTCTGATGTGCGGCGTCATTTTTCGCCACAACGAGCAGACCGCTGGTATCCTTATCAATACGATGCACAATGCCCGGTCGATGTTCACCGTTAATGCCAGAAAGACTGTCACCACAGTGGTACATCAATGCATTTACCAACGTGCCGTCCCAGTTGCCGGCCGCCGGATGCACAACCATGCCGCGTGGCTTGTTGACCACCACAATATCTGCATCCTCATAAACGATGTCCAGCGGAATATTCTCTGGCTTGAGATCAACTTCCTTTAACTCCGGAAGCTGAATCGTAACCGCCTCGCCGCCGACCAGCTTGTAATTTTTCTTGAGCGGCTGACCGTTACAGCTTACTGCCTGCTCTGACAGCAGATTCTGCGCCGCAGAGCGGGTCAGTCCTTCAATCTGCTCTGCCAGCCAGCTGTCGATACGCTTGCCGGATTGCTCTGCCGGAACCGTAAATTGCAATTCACTCATGGTTACTTCTCCGCTTCGCTTGTTTCCTTGTGCTGAAACATAAAATATAGCACAAACAGTACACCACCTGCACAAATGAAGATATCTGCCACATTAAATACCGGAAAATGAATCAGACGGAAGTCAAACATATCGACAACAAAACCGTGTGCTACACGATCAATGGCGTTGCCGAGTGCGCCTGCCGCTACCAGAATCAGCGACCAGCAGCCAAGCTGAGTCTGCAGCATATTCTTATAAATCGCTGTGAAAATGGCAACTGTAATCACAATGGCCAGTACAACGAAAATCCAGCGTGAATCAAACTGCGCGAACAGGCTGAATGCTGCACCGCGATTCTCGATATAAGTCAAGTGAAACACACCATTGATCAGCGGAATGGTCTGCTGTGCCTGCAGAGACGTAAACGCCCAGTATTTCACTGCCTGATCTGCCGCGATCATCAGCAAGATTGCACAAATATAAATCGGCATCTTCTACCTCCAAAACAAAAAGGAGGAACAGAATTGCTCTGCTCCCCCTTGGATTCTTCTTTTAGCCTACAACCTTGGCACAGCGAGCACACAGACCCGGATGCTTTGCATCAGAACCAACGGTCTTAGCCTGCTTCCAGCAACGCAGGCACTTCTCACCTGCTGCGCGGGCAACAGCAATCTTCAGACCCGGCAGATTCTCGCTTGCAACGCCCTCACCGTCACCGGCAACGACATCAAGTTCGGAAACAATGCACAGATCGGCCAGATCCTGACCACAGCCGTTCAGGAATGCAGCCTGTTCAGCGTCAGCGTAAACAGTAACGCATGCTTCCAACGGCTTGCCGATGGTCTTAGCAGTACGCGCACCCTCGAGCGCCTTGTTTACGTCATCGCGGAATGCGGTCAGCTTGTCCCACTTAGCACGATCCTCATCGCTGAAGGACAAAGCCTCGTCAGCCTGCGGCATCTCGTTATATGCTACGTTGCGAGCATCATCCTCAGCAGCGTGCGGCATAGCCTGCCAGATTTCGTCTGCGGTAAAGCACAGGATCGGAGACAGCATGCGAACCAGCGCACTCAGAATACGATAGATCGTAGTCTGTGCAGAGCGGCGGCTCAGACCATCGGTCTCATCGCAGTACAGACGATCCTTGATCACATCGAGGTAGAAGTTGGACATATCAACAACACAGAAATTATGAATTGCATGGAATACGGTGTGGAATTCGTAGCTATCATATCCCTCACGAACCTTTGCAGCAAGGTCGTTCAGCTTCATCAGTGCCCACTTATCCAACTCCGGCATATCTGCGTATGCAACAGCGTTGGTCTTAGGATCAAAGTCAAACAGGTTGCCCAGAATGTAGCGAGCCGTGTTGCGGATCTTGAGGTAGTTCTGAGACAGATGCTTGAGCATGTCCTTGGAAATACGCATATCCTGACGGTAGTCAGAAGAAGCAACCCACAGACGCATTACGTCTGCGCCATACTGCTTGAGGATATCCTCCGGAGCAATACCATTGCCCAGAGACTTGGACATCTTCTGGCGCTCCTCGTCAACGATCATACCGTGGGTGATAACCGTCTTGTACGGAGCCTTGCCCTGCGTAGCAATAGAAGTCAGCATCGAGGACTGGAACCAGCCGCGATACTGGTCATTGCCTTCCAGATATACGTCAACCGGGGTCTTCTGACCTTCGCGGTTCTCGATAACAGCACGCCAGGAGGAACCGGAGTCAAACCATACATCCATGGTGTCGGTTTCCTTGTCGAACTCGCTGCAGCCGCACTCACACTTGGTGCCTGCCGGCAGAATCTCAGCAGCCGTCATGTCGAACCATGCGTTGGAGCCCTTTTCACGGAACAGATCAGCAACGGTCTTAATCGTCTGCTCATTTACCAACGGCTTGCCGCACTTCTTGCAGGTGAAGATCGGAATCGGAACACCCCAGACACGCTGACGGGAAATACACCAGTCGGAACGCTCACGGATCATGGAGGTCATGCGCTCCTGACCCCAACCGGGAATCCACTTGATGTCCTCACAAGCCTTGACTGCGTCATCCTTGAGCGCATCAACAGAGCAGAACCACTGCTCGGTGGTACGGAAGATGATCGGGTTTTTGCAGCGCCAGCAATGCGGATAGCTGTGCACGATGTCCTCGGTTGCGAGAAGTGCGCCGCAGTCATCCAGATCCTTGAGAATAACCTCGTTGGAATCGTCAACAAACATACCCTCGTACTTGCCGGATTCGGCGGTGTGACGGCCCTTGCCGTCAACCGGAACGATAATCGGGATGTTGTACCTCTGGCAAACGATAAAGTCATCAGCACCAAAGCCCGGAGCGGTATGAACACAGCCGGTACCGGCATCGAGCGTTACATGGTCACCGGTGATAACCAGAGAATCACGGTCGAACAGCGGGTGCTTGGTCTTGATCAGCTCCAGATCAGAGCCGAGAACGGTTGCGAGAACTTCCCAGCTGTCAATGCCGGCAGTCTTCATAACAGAAGCAACCAGTTCCTTAGCCAGAACATAAATCTCGCCGTTCGGAACCTTAACGAAATCGTACTCGAAGTTCGGGTTCAGAGAAATTGCAAGGTTGCCCGGAATGGTCCAGGTAGTGGTGGTCCAAATTACGAAATATACATTCTCCTTGGTACCAAGCAGCTTGGTGATAACACCCTTGTCATCGGTTACAGCGAACTTTACAAAGATAGACTTACACGGAACATCCTTGTACTCAATCTCTGCCTCAGCCAGTGCGGTCTCGTCGTGCGGGCACCAGTAAACCGGCTTCTGACCCTTGTAGATATAACCCTTCTTAGCCATCTCGCCGAAAATCTCAATCTGAGCAGCCTCGTAATCGTGGGTCAGGGTCAGGTACGGACGATCCCAGTCGCCGATAACGCCCAAACGCTTAAACTGGGTACGCTGGGTATTGACATGATCGTGTGCGAACTCTTCACACTTGGAGCGGAACTCCGCAGTGGAAACCTTGCTGCGATCCATGCCGTAAGCCTTGATTGCCTGACGCTCAATCGGAAGGCCATGGGTATCCCAGCCCGGAATGTACGGAGCCTGATAACCCATCATATTGCGCGAACGCAGAATAAAATCCTTGAGGATCTTATTCAGTGCATGACCCATATGCAGATTGCCGTTTGCATACGGAGGGCCGTCGTGCAGAACGAAAAGCGGCTTGCCCTCGTTCTTCTTCATCAGTTCATGGTAGAGGTCGTTCTTCTCCCAGTTTTCCAGAAAACCCGGCTCGCGCTTCGGCAGACCGGCACGCATCGGGAATTCGGTTTTGGGCAAATTGATCGTATTGTTGTAATCCTGCTGCATTGTGCAGTATTCAGTCCTTTCGCTTATTTACTTAACGTCCTTCGGGTCGTATTCAGTGCCGAACTGCAGTTCGCCGAAGTCGAATTTACGCGTTGCATCTTCCACTGGTGCATCGCCCTTCCCAGTCGCATTTGTGTTCTTTGCATCTTCAGTCTGCTGTACCGGAGCGAGGTTTTCGCCCTTCGCCAACTCTGCCAATGCTCTTGCCTGCGACTGATACAGCTTTGCTACATGAGCGATAAACTCAGCAGTGTTCTTGCGGGCAGTCTCCAGTTTCTGTTCCTCGGTGTTGATTTCCGCCTGGGTGTCTTTCACCTTGTTTGCGGTTTCATCCTTCGCAGAAGCAATGATCTCCTCTGCTTCCTTCTTTGCCTTGTCGATTGTCTCCTGTGCAATCGACTGAGCGGTCAGTAGGGTACGGTGCATTCCTTCTTCAACACCGCGGTATTCTTCAATTTTATCGACCAGCACCTTCATTTTTGCCTTCATAGCAGCGTTTTCCTTCTGCATCGCTGCAAATTCCTCTGCAACACGCTCGAGAAAAGTATCGACAGACTTCATGTCATATCCGCCGAAAACTGCTTTTTCAAAGCCGATTTCTTGTATTTCCTGCACCGTCATATGTTTTTCCTCCGTCTTTATATCATTTGCCGTACTGACACGGAAAAATGGTCGGGCTGCGCCCGACCAAATCAGCGCCGTTTGTCCGGCAGGCTTAAAGCATATATACCATTTGTTCTAAAACAATCAGAACAAAAAATGCCAGCATAAACGCAAAATCAAACGGACAATTCCGCAGTGCACTCACGCGGCTCAGCAGACTGCGAAAAGGTTGAATGAGCGGCTCGGTAACAAGGCACAGAAACTCGTAGATTTTTGAGTCGCTGCCCTGTACGAACCAGCTCATGATTGCCCGTGCAAAAAACATAAACTGCAGAATGCGCAATAAGCTTCCTACGAAATATATTACCAAGCTGTTCACGATAGTACTCACGATCTGCGCTTAGAAATACATACCGCTGTTTTCCAGTTCGTCGATCAGATCGCCCATAATATCAACATTGTAGGGTGTGATAATATAGGTGCTGTTTGCAACCTTCTTGATCTTGCCTTCGTTTGCATACGCAACACCGCTGAGGAAGTCCACCAGGCGACGGGCAATATCCTTGTTGGTCTGCTCCAGATTGAGGACAACCGTACGCTTGTCCTTGAGATGATCTGCAATCTCTGCAGCCGCCTCAAAGCGATCCGGCTTGACCAGAACCACAGCCAGCTGTGTAGTAGTATTGATGTTTACAACCTTATCGCTTCGATCGTGACGGCGCACCTGAGGCGCGTCCTGTGCATCACTGTCGTACGAACGGTCATAGGATCTTCTATTGTAAGATGATGGCTCGCTATCCATCGCAGGTTCTTCGTTTCTCTGACGGGGCATCTCGTCTTCGTAGTCGTCCTCCAACTCGCTGCCCTTTACCCAATCAATAAAGCCTTTGATTGAACCCATGCCAAGTTCCTCCTTATGTTTTAAGGCGAAACGATCTGATACGGCCGTTTGCCAAAGATCGCCGTGCCCACGCGAACCATGTTCGCTCCGCACGCAATCGCCGTTTCAAAATCATTCGTCATTCCCATAGACAAATAATCCATATCTACATTATCGTATTTTTTCGTCAAAATGTCAATAAATACTTGACGCATTTCGGTAAAGTAGTTTGAATTTTTTGTTTTTTCATCTGCAACGGGAGGAATTGCCATCAATCCGCGGATATGAAGTGACTTTTTTGCGCTCAATTTCACGATCGCATCGTGCAGTTCTTCGGGCGGAAGACCGCTTTTTGCGGCTTCTCTTCCGATATTTACCTCCAGAAGAATATCCTGACAAACACCGCGCTTCTCGGCTTCCTTGGCGATAGCCTCGCCGAGATGAACCGAGCCGACTGACTGAATCAGCGAAACCTTGCCGATCAGATACTTGACCTTGTTGGTCTGCAGCGTGCCGATAAACTGAAGGTCTGCGCCATCGTAGGCGTCCTGTTCATACTTCTCCTGCAGCTCCTGCACACGGTTTTCACCGCACACGCGGATGCCTGCTTCGATGGCTACCTGCACGCGCTCGGCGTCATTCATTTTGGTCGCAGCCACCAGCGTAATTTCACTGGGATCGCGCCCTGCCTGCACGGCGGCATTGTTGACGCGCTCGATCACAGATTTTACGCGTTCCTGCAGTTCTTTCTTTTCTTGCTCCGTCATGTTTTCACCACCATATTGTTTTGCAGATTTTTACCTTGAACGATAACCTGGTCTCGCTCGACCAGCATATCGGAGTCGGTCGCACTCTGTTTGACGACATAATAATCGTCCGCCTCAAACAGCTCGTTAATCATTTTGAATTTCTGTATCGAGCCGCTCAGGATGAACACGCCGGGGATTTGCGTGGTCTTTCCGTCGCTGTCTGTTTGTTCCTGCACGCGGACGGCACTCTTCGGCACCTTGAGTCCGGTGTAGGTCGCAATGATAATTTCGATTGGCTGTTCGCGCATGGAAACCATTTCACTGCTGAATTCTGTGCCTTCCATCACCAGCAGAGCTGTATCGCTGTCACCTTGATGGTTGATGGAATGCACGGTTACTTTGGATTCCATCGAAGCCTGCGTAAAGTTTACCGTCAGCTCCTGACCGACCTGCAGACGCTCGGCCTGCTCGGCCGGAATCTTAGCTGCCAGATACCAGTTGAATCCCTTGACGATCTTGCCGAGCGAATTGCTGTTCTCAGCAGACGGCTGCTGCGCAACGGTCTTGTCAAACTGCTCCACGGTCATCTCATCCAGTGAGGATGGTGTGAGAATACTCTCGTATCCATCCACTACCTCGGAGAAATATCCGGACGAAGATGCAGTAAGTTCCGTGGTCCGGCCGGTAAGCTGATGCTCAAGCGAGGACTGCTCAGAAACCAAAGCGTCACGTTCGGCAGATACCTCGTTGGTATCCACATTGCCTGCCTCACGGCGTAGCGACAGCGTGCGCAGCGAACTTGCGGCGGATGCGACCGAAGAACCGCTGCCTTCCTTCACCTGCTCGGCCAGCTGCTCGATCGTCAGCGTGATGACCTGATCCAGCTTTGCGATGTTTGAGCTGTCCGATGCGGACTGCAGCGCCGTATCCAGAAGAGAAATACGTTCCTCCAGCGGATCGAGCTGTCGGCTCAGGTCCATAGATTCCTGATCGGAATAGATGATTGCCAGCGGTGCGTCCTGCTGTACGCGTTCACCGCTGTACACGATGTGCTTGACCGAGCTTCCCGTGGCATTGTCGATCGGTTCTTCATCGCGGAAGAACCAGCCATCGCTCGTAAAGCTGTCATTAACTGTGACATGCAGAGCCGGTGTGGTCTCCGGTGCAGCCGAAAAAGCGTTAGAAAGACGGCCGCCCAGATAAATCACCATCAGCACTGCCGCAATGATAAATACAACGCGGTTTCCGCCGTCATTCCGCCGTTTTCGCAGCTTGGATTTTGTGCTTTTTGTCTGTTGTCCCATGTAAAGACCTCGTATATGTTCACTGTTCCGCACGCTCCCCTCTCGGTGCATGGAGATCGACTCTATGCTGTGGGATCAGAGTAGAGATTGCGTGCTTATAGATCATTTGCTGTTTTCCGTCGCTCTCCAAAATCACAACGAAGCTGTCGAATCCGCGGACGATACCGCGCATCTGAAAGCCGTTCGTTAAAAATACGGTGATGTTCTGCGCCTGCTGACGCAGTGCACTGAGCATTCTGTCCTGTAAGTTGATTTCGTTTCGCACAATGATTCCTCCAGTTGAAATTACAATTTATGGTATCATTGTACACCGTGGTTTTGAAGATATTTTGTCGTTTCCTGTAAGACGAAAGGAAGTTCTTCTCCACTATTATAATATATCCAGTGGATGCTGTCATCCCTTTTCAGCCAGGTAAGCTGACGTTTTGCATAATTTCTGCTGCGGCGCTTGAGCAATTCGGTACATTCTTCCAATGTTTGCTCGCCGCTCAGATAGCCGAGCAGCTCTTTGTAGCCGATGGCCTGCGCGGCAGTGCCGGTCAGCAGACCGCGCTCCACCAGCCGTTTCGTCTCCTCCAGCAGACCGTTTTCCATCATAAGATCCACTCTGCGGTTGATGCGGTCATACAGAATTTCACGGTCAGACGGGCAAACACCGATCTTGAGCGCATCATACTTTGGCTCCGGGCGCTTGTTCCTGCGGTTAAATTCGTCGATCGTCATACCGGTCTGCTCATACACCTCAAGAGCACGAATGACGCGCTTGAGATTATTCGGGTGCAGACGTTCCGCTCCGGCCGGATCCACCTTAGCCAGACAGTCATGTACCACCTGATTGCCCTGCTCAGCCGCCATCCGCTGATATTTCTCACGCACGGTCAGGTCGGTCTCATCGCCGGAGAATACGCTGCACTCGATGAGCGCGTCCATGTACAATCCTGTGCCGCCAACAACGATCGGTGTCATCCCGCGCGACAGAATATTCTGCGCAGCAGCGTCTGCCAGTTCGACATACCGCGCCACTGAGAACGTTTCGCCGGGCTCGCATACATCGAACAGATGGTGCGGTACGTCCTGTCGTTCCCTCATATCCGGCTTGGCGGTGCCGATATCCATTTCACGATAAAGCTGCATGGAATCCGCAGAAATGATCTCGGTATGCAGTTGTTGCGCCAATGCGACCGATAAGGCGGTTTTGCCGCTGGCAGTCGGTCCGCAGATGCAGATCAAACGGTTTTCCATGCTGTTTCCTCACTTTTTATTGATTTACACGCTTGAACATCTTGTCAAGCTCATATTTGGTCAGACGAACGGTCGTCGGTCTGCCATGCGGGCAGGAACGCACGTTGTCATCGTTCAGCACCCGCTCGCACAGGTCCTGCAACTCGGTCATCGTGGTTGGCTTACCTGCCTTGATTGCCGCCTTGCATGCTACTGTATGAATCAAATCATCCAGACGATCCGGCACGGTGGTACGGCTGTTCATCGCCTTTTCGGCCAATTCACTGATGACGCTCTGCACATCGCCGCTATCCAGATAAGCGGGCACGCTACGTACGGCAAAGCTGTTCTCGCCAAAGCTGTCGATGGAAAAGCCTGCCTGACGGATGTCCGCGATCTGCGACTGCACAGCGGCGGCTTCCTCGCCGGTCAGCTCTACAATTACAGGCGTGAGAAGCTGCTGCTGCGGCATATCGGTCTCCGCACGCAGCTTGTTAAACAGAATACGTTCATGCGCGGCATGCTTGTCGATGAGAATCAAGCCGTCCTTGTCCTCAGCAATAATGTACGTCTGGAAGCATTCGCCGATTACACGCACACCGGCATCCAGCGGCTGCAGGATCTGCGGCTTATCCTTGACCTCCGGTGCGCTGACAGGCGGCACAACAACCATCGGTTCATCTTCCGGCTCCGGTTCCGGCGTATGCACGGCAGGTGTTGGTTCTGCGACCGACGACTCAATCGACTGTGCCATTCGCGGACGAACCGGTTCCTGCGGTTCGTCCTGCAGGATGCGCGGCGCGGACAGATAACTCGATGCACTGCGCGGACGCTCTGCCTTTGGCGGGATAGACACGAGGAAATCTTCTAAATCCGGTGCTTCCTCGTCGTTCTTTACCGGTGCAATCGGTGTTGGCTTGACACTCGGCGTGACAAACGGCTTAGGGTCTACCGGCTTTGGAATCGCAAACCGCTGCTGCTCATGCGTCAGATTATCTTCACGCGGCTTGGCAGGCGCTTCCTTCTCCTTGTGCTCCAGATGCGGCATATTGTCGTTTGCGGCAAGCGCATTCTTGCAGGCAATATACACGACCTCGAAAATCGGCTTTTCCTGCGAAAATTTGACCTCGGTTTTTGCAGGATGCACGTTGACGTCGACCGCCGACAGCGGCAAATCCAGGAAAAGCGCACCAGACGGATATTTGCCGGTGATGATTGCATTGCGATAGGCCTCTTCCATTGCAGCCTGCATAAGACGGCTCTTGACATAGCGGCCATTGACGAAAAAGTGCTGCATGGAACGGTTGGCACGTCCGGCGTGCGGCTTGACAATGTAGCCGTGCACGGTCATACCGTTGCGCTCGGTCGTCGGCACTTCAATCATATTGGCAGTCATTTCCTTGCCGAATACGCCGAACACCGGTGCAATCAGCTTGCCCTTGCCGTCCGACGAGAATACCTGCTTGCCGTCGCGAATGAGCGTGAACGCAATCTCCGGATGGGAGAGCGCCGCATGCTGTACTACGCCGAGAATGTAACCCGCCTCGGTGAAGTCCTTTTTGAGAAACTTCATGCGAGCCGGTGTGTTGAAGAACAGGTCGCGCACAACGATTGTTGTGCCTTCCGGACAGCCGGCTTCCTCCTGTGTCTGAATCTCACCGGCTTCCAGATGCAGGTGCAGACCCGCAATCGAACCTGCCTGACGCGTGAACAGATCAATGCGCGTAACCGACGAAATCGCAGCCAGTGCTTCACCGCGGAAGCCCAATGTGCCGATAGCATTCAAATCTTCCTCGGTACGCAGCTTGCTGGTCGCGTGGCGGCGGAAGGCCACAGGTGCATCCTCTGCCGACATGCCGCAGCCGTTATCCGCAATACGCAGATAGGTAATGCCGCCGTTTTCGATCTCCACCGTAATGCGGGTAGAACCTGCGTCAATCGCATTCTCGACCAGCTCCTTCGCCACAGAGGACGGCCGTTCAACAACCTCTCCTGCCGCGATCAGATCCGCAAGATGCGGAGATAATTCATGAATCACTGCCATTTTTCTTTGTTTTCCTTTCCGGAACAAATCATGGTTGGTCTTTCCTGCCCTGATAAATGATTAAACCAGCTTTTTCAGCTCATACAATGCGTTGAGCGCCTCGATCGGCGTCATGGTGTCCACCTGCAGTGCACGCAGCCGCTCTGCGACTGCGTCGCCGGAGAGCGAATCTATCGTAATCTGCGGAACGTCTTCCGGTTCCTCGGCTACGGCGTGCAGCTCGATTTTCGGCATAGTGGATTCCAGATCCGCCAGCACAGCCTTTGCCCGCTTGATAACCGGATTCGGCACACCGGCCAGCTTTGCAACCTCAATGCCGTAGCTGTCATCCGCGCCGCCGCGCACGATTTTGCGCAGGAACGTAATGTCATCACCGCGCTTTTTGACCGCGATATTGTAATTCTTGACGCCCTTGACCAAATCTTCAAGCACGGTCAGTTCGTGATAATGCGTTGCAAACAGCGCGCGTGCGCCGATGCGCTTTTTGTCCGCTACATACTCTACGACTGCGCGGGCAATGCTCATGCCGTCATAGGTAGAGGTGCCGCGGCCAATCTCATCCAGAATAATTAGGCTGGACTTGGTAGCGTGCCGCAGAATATCCGCGACCTCGCTCATCTCCACCATGAAGGTGGATTGACCGCTCGCCAGATCATCCGACGCGCCGACACGGGTAAACACGCGGTCTGCCACGCCGATATGCGCGGACGAGGCCGGTACATACGAACCAATCTGCGCCATGATGGTAATCAGTGCCACCTGCCGCATATAGGTGGATTTGCCTGCCATATTCGGGCCGGTGATGATAGCGACGCGGTTTTCCTTGCTGTCGAGCAAGGTGTCGTTCGGGATGAACAGACTGTCGGACAGCATTTTCTCAACAACCGGGTGACGGCCGTCCTTGATGTCAATGCGGTCGGAAAAATCCACCACCGGACAAACATAGTTGTTATCACATGCCACATCAGCCAGAGCGCACAGAACGTCAAGCGCTGCGATAGCCTGCGCGGTTTTCTGCACGCGGTGTACCTCGGCGGCAATCTGGTCACGCACAGAGACAAACACCTCATACTCGAGTGCGGTCAGCCGCTCCTGCGCACCGAGCACGGTGCTCTCGAGCTGTTTCAGCTCCTCGGTGATATAGCGCTCGCTGTTCGCAAGCGTCTGCTTACGAATGTAGTTCTCCGGGACCGCCTCCGCATTGGAGCGGCTGACCTCAATATAATAGCCGAACACGCGGTTGTAGCCGATTTTCAGCTTGCTGATACCGGTACGCTCGCGTTCCGCCTGCTCGATTTCGGCAATTTTACCCTTACCGCCGGACGCAAGGTCGCGCAGACGGTCAATCTCCTCGTTGAAGCCCTTGCGGATCATGCCGCCTTCCCGAAGAAGAATCGGCGGCTCATCCACGATGGCCTGCTCGACCAGCGCGCGGATGTCTTCAAGCAGATCAATCTTGCCGGTCAGCTCACGCAGCATAGCCTGTCCGAACAGAGCAGCCTGCGTTTTGATCTCCGGCAGGCAAGAAATTGCCGCCGACAGCGCACGCAGATCACGGCAGTTTGCAGTGCCGTAGGCTACGCGCCCAATCAGGCGCTCCATATCGAACACCCGCTTGAGTGCGTCCGTCAATGCCGTGCGGGCAATTACATCGTCACACAATGCACCTACCGCCTGCTGACGGCGTGCAATATGCAGCGGATTATACAGCGGTTTTTCAATCCACTGACGAATCAGGCGCGAACCCATTGCCGTGCGCGTGTGGTCAAGCACCCACAGCAGCGTGCCCTTCTTCTCCTTGGTGCGCATAGTCTCGCAAAGCTCGAGATTGCGGCGTGCGATCAGGTCAAGCTCCATATACTGGCCTTGATGGTACACCTGCAGCTGATTCAGACTGGAAAGGCTGGCCTTCTGCGTCTGCTCGAGGTAATCCAGCAGACCGCCGAGGCACTGCACAGTGCACGGCAGGTCGGTCAGACCGGCAGCGTCAAAGTCCTGCACCTTGAAGTGCTCCTGAATGCGTTCCGCACTGCGCTGTGCCTCAAAGCACTCCTCCGGCATCGGCTCGATAAGCGCCTCCAGACGTTCCTTCAGAAAGGACTGAAGGCTGTCTGCAGAAATGGCTCCGCCGCCGACCAGCACTTCACGCGGCGCAAAGCGTCCGAACTCGCTGGTGATGTCATTCCAGTTATCCGAGCCGGTCGCGTACACCGAACCTGTCGTAATATCAGCAAAGCATACGCCGACAGAACCACCGGCTGCATATACGCAGCCGAGAAAGTTGTTCCGATTTTCATCCAGCATGGAGGCTTCCACGACCGTACCCGGTGTCACGCGTCGGATGATCTCGCGCTTGACCAGACCTTTTGCCTTTTTCGGGTCCTCCATCTGCTCACAGATCGCGATTTTGTAACCCTTCTGCACCAGCTTGGCAATATAGCCTTCCGCGCTGTGATACGGCACGCCGCACATCGGTGCACGTTCTCCCTGACCGCAGTCGCGGCCGGTCAGCGTCAGCTCCAGCTCGCGGGAGACCAGCTTGGCATCGTCAAAGAACATTTCGTAGAAATCGCCCAGACGGTAAAACAGAATATAATCTTTATTTTTGTTTTTGATCTCAAAATACTGCTGCATCATGGGCGTCAGTTCAGCCATGTTCTTACCTCTTTCTTATAATTTGTGTGCAAACAGACAGCGAAGCGAGGTTTTCTCGATCTCTGCCTCGATAAATTCACCGATTTTGATATCGTCACCGCGTACGCAGACAAGCAGGTTGCCCTCGGTACGGGCGGTAAACGGATATTCCGGTCCTTTGGCATTGCCGTCTACAAGCAGCCGCAGCTTTTTGCTCTGATACGCCGCCTGCTTTTCAGCAACGATTTCATCCTGCGCCTTGAGCAGTCGCTCGAAGCGGCGCTGCTTGTCCTGCTGTGTTGCGTTATCCTCATAAGAGGCCGCGGGCGTGCCCGCGCGGGGCGAATACAGAAACGTAAACAGCAGGTCAAAACGGGTGTCCTGCACCAGCTTTAAGGTGTCCTCAAAATTCTCTTCCGTTTCGCCCGGAAAACCAACAATAATATCGCTTGACAGCGTAATATCCGGCATTTTCGACCGTGCATCCGCAATCAGCGACTTGTAGTGCTCTGCCGTATAGCGGCGGTTCATACGGTGCAGAATCTCATCGCTGCCAGACTGGAACGGCAGGTGCAGCTGCTTTGCAACCTTATCGCACTCTGCCATAGCAGAAAACAGTTTGGGAGACGCGTCCTTCGGGTGGCTTGTCATAAACCGCAGCCAGAAATCGCCGGGCACGGCGTTGAGACGGCGCAAAAGATCGGCAAAATCCACGTCAATGCCAAGGTCCTTGCCGTAGGAGTTGACGTTCTGCCCGAGCAGAGTAATCTCCTTATAGCCTGCATCGACCAGCTCGCGCAGTTCCTTTTCGATCTCCTCCGGTCGGCGGCTGCGCTCTCTGCCTCGCACATACGGCACGATGCAGTAGGTGCAGAAGTTGTTGCAGCCATACATGATGGACAGCCACGCCTTCGCGCCCTTGGCACGCAGCACCGGCAGGCCTTCGGCAATATCGTCCTCGCCGCCGATGTCAAATACGCGTTTTTTCTCGGTCAGCACGCGGTACAGCAACGACGGAAATCGCCAGAGCGCATGCGTGCCGAACAGGAGATTTACCTGCGGATAGCTTTTCTTGATCTTCTCGACATTCTTCTCCTGCTGGGCCATGCAGCCGCACATTGCAATAACAATGTCCGGCCGCTCTTTTTTCAGGTGGCGGAGTGCGCCGATGTTGCCGAACGCACGATCCTCGGCATGCTCACGCACAGCACAGGTGTTGAAAAGAATAAAATCCGCCTCATCCGGTGTATCGGTCATTTCGTAGCCCATTTCGGACAGCATACCGCGGATACGCTCGGTATCCGCCTCGTTCTGTTGGCAGCCAAACGTATGCGTATAGGCTTTGGGACGCTTGTCCCCCAACAGGCGGGCTACCGCGTCAATATAGGTAAACTGCGACTGCAGTTGTTCTTCGGAAACATTCTGAGTTGCCATGAAACTCTCCTTTTATCGGAATGGAGTGCCGTCAGAAGTAAACACGTTCATGCGGTGGTACGCGCTGAACGGAATTTCGTACTGCGGCAGATACTGCCGGATGGCACGGGTCAGGTATTCCGGACTCATGTTGTTATTGCCGGCAGCGGTGGTGACAACAGCGGTCACCTCATCAGGACCATCGGTCACGGTCAGGTCGCGCATCAGCTCACGCATATTGACGACCTTTTCGCCTCTCTTGGAGCGTTTAACGATTTCGACCACCGGACGGCGGAACAGATCGCGCACGTCATCGGCAAAGCCCTTGGGCGTACCGCCCTCAAAGCCCCAGGTGATGCGGTACTGCGACCATTCGATCGAACCGACCTTCATGCCGCCGTCGGCAAGCGGGTAAATCTCGATTGCACGCAGGCCCTCGGGAAATACGTCATTGAGCGCTTCCACCGCATTTTCCGGCACGGCTTCTGCCGTGATATTGAAATCCAGAAATTCGCACTCGCCGGAGTAGCCGGTCGAGAGCGGCAGCGCCACCGAAACATAGGCGTGCTGATTGAAGCCCTCGGTGAACCACAGCGGCATCTGGCAGCGTGCCATCGAACGCTGCATGGCGTGCATGAGATCAAGGTGGGAGATATACTTGGCGCGTCCCTCCTTGGCAAACTTCATTCTTGCCTTAAACATGGCACTTGCCTCCCTTCAGCAAAGCGCTTGCGCCGCAGCCGGCACACTGGTGCATACAGTCCGGCGTGATAGCCGCTTCGCGGGAACGCTCCCACTCACGCTTGAGGTGCTCTTTGCGCGTGCCGCAGCCGATGTGATCCCACGGGAACACCTCGTCCATCGGACGCTGACGGGATGCGTAGAACGCGGGATCCAGTCCGCAGTCGCGGAACGCCTGCATCCACTTGTCAAAGTCGAAGCACTGATCCCAGCCGTCCATCTTGCAGCCGCGCTGCCACGCCAGCAGAATCGCCTTGCCCTGGCGGCGGTCGCCGCGTGCAATAACGCCCTCGAGTACCGAGGTCTCGGCATCATGCCAGTTGTAGGTGACATTCTTGGTTTTCATGACCACCTTGAGATGCGCCTGCTTCTCGCGGAACTGCTCGAGCGTGTCCTGCGCGTCCCACTGGAACGGGGTCTGCGGCTTGGGCACAAAGCACGAAGCCGACGCTGTGATACGCACGCCGCGCGCACGGTTGGGCGTGTTCTCACGCCAGCAATAGGCGACCTTTTTGCAAATGTCGGAAATGCCGTCCAGATCCTCGTAGGTCTCGGTCGGCAGACCCATCATAAAGTACAGCTTGACATTATTCCAACCGCCCTGAAAGGCAATCTCGCAGGCATGGAGCACGTCCTCCTCGCGGATGTTCTTGTTGATAACATCGCGCAGGCGCTGCGTACCGGCCTCACATGCGAACGTCAGGCCGCTTTTGCGGGTTTTCTGTACGCGCTCCATCAGTTCGGCGGAAAAGCTGTCCGCACGAAGAGACGGCAGTGACAGACTGATATGACGCGGCTCACAATAGTCGAGCATACACTCGGTCAGACCGGACAGCTCACCGTAGTCGCTCGTAGACAGCGAGGACAGAGAGATTTCCTCGTAACCGGAGTTCTTGAGCACCGCCTGCGCCTGCTTGAGCAGCACTTCCTTGGACTTGGTACGCAGCGGACGATAAGTGTGACCGGCCTGACAGAATCGGCAGCCGCGTGGACAGCCGCGGAACAGCTCGATCATCGCACGGTCGAACACGATGTCGGTCGAAGGCACAACAAAGGACTCCGGATAGTACATGGTATCCAGATCCTTGACGATGCGCTTCTGCACGAGAGCCGGTGCACTGTGCGTCGGTGTGACGCTCTCGATTGTGCCGTCCTCGTGATACTTGACTTCGTACAGCGAAGGTACATACATGCCCTCGATCTGTGCTGCCGCAATCAGAAATTCCTGCTTAGACCAGCCTTCGCGCTTGGCCTTGCGGTACAGATCGGTAAATTCCAGCATGATCTCCTCGCCGTCGCCGATCATGAACAGGTCAACAAAGTCAGCCAGCGGCTCCGGATTGTAGGCACACGGACCGCCGCAGGCTACAATATGCTTGAGTTCGGTACGGTCCTTTGCCAGCACCGGAATACCGCCGAGATCCAGCATATTCAGAATGTTGGAAAACGACAGCTCGTACTGCAGCGTAAAAGCGATAATATCAAAGTCCGACAACGGGTCACCGCTCTCCAGACCGTACAGCGGCAGTCCTGCCTCGCGCATTTCAGCCTCCATGTCAATCCATGGCGCGCAGACGCGTTCGCACCAGATGCCCTTCTGATCGTTGAGCAGACCGTACAGGATACGCGAACCGAGGTGAGACATGGCAACCTCATAGGTATCCGGAAAACAGAACGCAAATCGTAGATCGATGTTCTTTTTATCTTTCATCACCGAGCCCCATTCACCGCCGACGTAGCGTGCCGGCTTCTGTACACGGGACAAAATGGCTTCCATCTTTTTATGCAAGACGTATTCCTCCATTTTCATTCATACAGATTATTGTATCATATCCTTCCGAAAAAAACCATACCGTTTTTGACCGTTTTCGCGCAGAAAGTACACGAAACAAAAAATAAACGCGAAGGAAGCTTTTACACTTCCTTCGCGTTTTGCTTATTCCTCCGAAATTTCCGGCTTGCTGCCGAGCAGTCGGGTCGTATTGAACACGGTCAGCACCGTGAGTACAGCATCGACGATAACTGCCATCCACATCTGCGCCAGACCGATCAGCGCCAGTACAGCAAGCACCAGCTTGATGGCGGCCAGCAGTGTCAGATTCTGCATTGCAACTCCGTGTGTAGTCTTGCAGACCTGAACAGCCTCGCCGAGACCGCTCAGATCATTTGCGGTAATCAGTATATTCGCCGCATCCGCTGAATAGCGGGAGCCGCGCGTGCCCATTGCCACACCGACATCGGCCATCTTGAGCTGCTCGATATCGCTTACGCCGTCGCCGACATAGGCGGTCGTGCCGTCTGTCGGAATCGTGCGCATCATAAAGTCCAGCTTCGCTTGCTTTTCCTCGGGCATCAGGCCGCAGTGAACGGTGTCAATACCGGCGGCATTTGCAATTCGCTGAGTTGGTGTCTCAGCGTCACCGGTGATAAGCACCGTGCGCTCAACACCCTGATCCTTGATCTTTTTGATCGCGTCAGCAGCGGACGGACGAACCGTATCCTCCAATTCAATCACACCGATGTGCTCCCCTTCACAGGCGATGTAAACAACCGTGCCGTCAATATCCGGCAAGCCCTTGACACCGCGGGAGACCATCAGCTTGCGGTTGCCTACCAGCAGAACGTGATCACCGATACGGGCGCGCACGCCACGGCCCGGGAATTCCTCAAATTCCTCGATCTTTGGCAGTTTTTCCTGGCATGCACTTGCGATTGCGCGCGCAATCGGATGCTGTGAAAGCTGCTCAGCTGCTGCGGCAAGTGCCAGACAGTTCTTTTCGGAAAACTCTTGTGTGGGATAAATCTTTTTAATCTGCAGATTGCCGTTAGTCACTGTGCCGGTCTTGTTGAACACGACCAGACGCAGGTCTGCAGTCCGTTCCATCGCTTCGCTGCCCTTCATGTGAACGCCTTCACTCTCAAGTCGGCCGCCGCCGCATACAAAAGCAAGCGGGACAGCCAGCGCCAGTGCGGTCGGACAGCAGGCAATGAGAAGCGTCAGTCCGCGATATACCCAGCCGGTCATATCTGAACCGGGCATGAACAGCGGCGGAAGTGCGGCTGCCAGTACGGCAATGACGATCACAACCGGAACCAGACGCTTGGCATTACGCTGCGCACTGTTTTCCAACGCTGCCTTGTGTTCGGCGGCCGCATTCTGTACGCGACGAATCTGACGAACCGCGCAGTCTTCATAGCGCGAGATCACACGAATCAGCATCAGAGAGCCGTTATACCGGCTGCCTGCCAGCACACGCGTGTTCTTATCAACTGCCATCGGCACGTTTTCACCGGTAAGCACGCTGTCATCCACCGTGCCGTCTCCGCGAAGTACAACGCCGTCAATCGGTACGCGCTCACCCGAGTGTACCAGAACCAGCTCGCCCAGACGGATATCTGCCAGCGGAACCTGACGCTGTTCGCCCTTCATGTTGACGACCGTTGCCTTTTCCGGCATGAAATCATGCTGCTGCGGCAATGCCTGATAGGTGGATAATAGAACGATATCACCTGCAATTTTGCCAATCTCAAACAGGATGAGCACGATCGTTGCTTCTGCACGGCTGCCGAGCGCGAATGCGCCGATGGATGCCATTAGCACGAGCAGATATTCATCGAAAAATGAACCGTGTGTCAGATTGGTCAGCACACGCGCTGCAATCGGCAGCGCTGTGATCAAAAACGCCAACAGGCAGAGCGGCAATGCCGCACTCGAACCTCCCATCGCGATTCCGGCCACAAGAACGATTGCCGCGGCAGCCAACCGTGCGCCTGTGCTCTGCATATCCAACCGTGTCATCGGCTGATAGGTCACTTCGGCGCCTTCCTGTATACGGCGTGCATTTTCTCGCCGCAGACGGGTCTGCTCACGCCGACGCATTTTGGCCCGGTACTGTGCCTTCTGCACGAAATTCATACCGGTGGTATCGTCCGCGTCCTCCGGAACTTCGATTACCGGCGGTTCCGGTTTCTTTTCCTCCGGCTTTTTTTCATCCTTTGGTTTAGGCTTCTCCTTAGGTGCGGATTTTGCCTGTTCCTTTTTCTCCGCCTTGTCCTTTTCATGGTTTTTCAGTTTTTCTTTTAGCTTCTGCAGCCTGTCCGGCTTTTCCTCTATGATAGGCTCAAATTCCGCTTCCTCTGATTGTTCTTCCTCAGGAAGCTCGTCCTCTATACCTTCGTCGTCAAATTCCGGTTCGTCCCAGTCGTCCTCGTCTTCAGCCTCATCCGTCGAATCTTCTTCTTCGTCAAATTCGTCTTCCGAATCTTCCGGCGATTCCTCTGCTGCGTCTGATTCCTCCGAGGGCTTTGCAGGCTCAGCTGCCGCCGCTTCCTCTGGCGGCGTTTTCGCCTCCGGAGATTCGCTTTCACTTTGATGCGATGTATCGGCTTCCGGTTCAATCTCCGGCTGCTCCGCATTCTTGTCCGGCGGCTCAGGCTCGCCGGGCGGCGCTGATTCTTCTTTTTCAGGCGGTTTTTTGTTCTCTTCGGGTTTAGGCTTTTCCGGAGCGGCAAACAGCTGCGCTACTGCCGAATTCTCCAGATCCGCTAAAATCGAATCGACCTGTGCTAAAATATCTTCCGCCGTTGTCTGGTCCTTCTTCTCTTCCGAATCAGGGCGGTTATTTTCGCTCATTCCGTTTATCCCTCCTGCACGTGCGCGATTCCCTGTGCCAAAATGGTCTGAATATGATCATCGCACAGCGCATAGTATACTGTTTTTCCGGTTTTTCGACTCTTGACCAACCGCGCCTGTTTCAAAAAACGAAGCTGATGCGATATCGCGGACTGGCTCATGTTCAGCAGCGACGCAATATCGCAGACACACAGCTCCGCGGAAACAAGCGCCGCCAGTATCCGCAAGCGGGTCTTGTCGGAAAACGCTTTGAAAAAATCTGATGCGGCTGTAGTGATCTCCTCTGCCGGCATTGCGCTGCGCGCTGCCATAACTGCGTCCGTATGGACGATATGCTCCTCGCAGCACTCCAGTTCTGCGTCTGTATGCTTTGCCGACAATTTGATCCCTCCCGCAATATGTGCATATCTATTCAACTTATGATAACATTCCAGTCCACTTCTGTCAAGAATCGAGTCGGACACAAATGACAATTTTGCGTGCAAAAAAGTCCTGCAGGCCGGATACGGTCTGCAGGACTTGAACGCATTTTTTACTTCTTGGGCTGTTCGCGCTTCGGATCGGTCATAACTTCCTTGAATGAGGTTGCCAGACCCGCAAGGCTCTGAATCTCGCTCGGGATAATGATCTTAGTTGCCTTGCCGTCAGCGGCGCTGCTGAATGCCTCGAGGGATTTCAGCTTAATAACCTGCTCGGTCGGTGCCGCTTCATTCAGCAGATTGATGGAGGCTGCCAGTGCCTTCTGCACGGTAAGCAGCGCTTCCGCTTCACCTTCGGCCTCCTTGATCTTAGCAAGGCGATTTGCCTCTGCAGCAAGAACAGTTGCTTCCTTTTCGCCTTCAGCCACCAGAATCGCGGACTGCTTTTTACCTTCCGCTACCAGAATGGACTCACGGCGTTCGCGCTCGGCCTTCATCTGCTTCTCCATAGATTCCTGAATAGCAGCCGGCGGAATGATGTTCTTCAGCTCCACACGATTTACCTTAATGCCCCAGTCATCGGTCGCTTCATCGAGGATGGAGCGCATTTTGGTGTTGATGATATCGCGGCTGGTCAGCGTCTGGTCAAGTTCGAGATCACCGATAATGTTTCGCAGTGTGGTTGCAGTCAGATTTTCAATTGCCGCCATCGGGCTTTCGATACCGTATGCAAACAGCTTCGGATCGGTGATCTGGAAGTACACGACCGTGTCGATCTGCATGGTTACGTTATCCTTGGTGATAACCGGCTGCGGCGGAAAATCGACTACCTGCTCCTTGAGGGTTACCTTGCGGGCAATGCGCTCAAACAGCGGCACCTTGAAATGCAGGCCGGTGCTCCATGTGTCGCGGTAGGTACCGAGACGCTCGATAACATACGCCTTCGCCTGCGGCACGATCACGATATTGCTTGCAATGAACGCGATGAACAGAATAATCAGCACAATCCAGATGATGGGTACAATAATATAATCCATGATAACGCTCCTTTACAGTTGGTTCGGTTTTACAATCGCCTTGACGCCGCGGATCTCCACAACCGTGACTCTTGTCCCGATTGCAATTTGCGCGTCAGTCGTACTGCGGGCTGTCCAGATCTTTCCGTTGATTTTCACCGCACCGGTCTCCAGAATATTGTCAATCGGTTCGGTAACAACAGCCGTCTGTCCGATGATACGATCTGCGTTGGTCGCCTGCTGCCGACTGCCGAGAAAACGGCGGCAGAGCGGACGCACCAGTACAAGCAGCAGCGCGGAGAACACGATGAACACAATCCACTGCCCCATCAGTCCGACCGAAAGGCTGGCTGCAATGAGTGCCGCGACACCACCGGCAGCGAACCAGATGCCGCACAGCGTGAGTGTAAACGCCTCTACCGCTACACTGATGATAATGACAGCCAGCCAGATATACAGGCTGTCAATTCCAAACATCATAAACTATCCCCTCCCTTGGCAACAGTATAGCATGTGCCTACGAAAAAGTACAGCAAAACCCGATTAAATTTCCGGTTAATTTTTGCATATTGCACAAAATGTCGAATAAAACAAATCCGCCCGGACCGTGCAGTACAGTTCGAGCGGAAAATCTTCAAAAAATCAGCGGGTCATGCAGCGCGAGACGTATCAGCCAAATTGCGATATCCAGCACGATAACGCTCCACAGCAGCATGCGCTCGAGGTTTTTGGAGCCGAAAAGCGGCTTTTTGCCAAACAGCGCGTACAAAACGACCGGCGGCAGCACGAAAACCATCGGGTGAAACCGCAGTGCCGCACGAAAGTCCAGTCGGAGCAGAGCGGCAAGCGCACGGCTCAGTCCGCAGCCGGGGCACGGCACGCCGGTCAAGTATTTGATCGGACAGTTCCAGCCGAACAGCAGCGCCGAGGCATATGCCAACGCACCCAGTATCAGCAGCACGAGCAGGCCGTTCAGACCGCGCCGAAAGCGCTCCGGCATCAGCCCTTGTAGGTCTCGCGGAACTCGAGGAACTCGTCATAGGTGCATTCCTTGTCCAGAACGCCCTTTTCACGAATTTCGATAATACGGGTCGCGATGGTCTGCACGAACTCGTGGTCGTGGGAAGCAAACAGCACGGTGCCCTTGAAATCACGAACGCCGTTGTTGACTGCGGTGATGGATTCCAGATCGAGGTGGTTGGTCGGCTGGTCGATGACGAGCACGTTCGAGCCGAACAGCATCATGCGCGCCAGCATCAGGCGAACCTTCTCACCGCCGGACAGTACGCGAACCGGCTTGTAAACATCGTCGCCGGAGAACAGCATACGGCCGAGGAAGCCGCGCAGCGTGGATTCCAGTGTATCCGTGCGGGAATACGGTGCGATCCAGTCGAGCATGTTTTCCTCGTGGCCCTCGAAGAACTCGTTGTTGTCCTTCGGGAAATAGCTCTGCGAGGTGGTAACGCCCCACTTGAAGCTGCCCTCATCCGGTTTCATCTCGCCCATAAGAATCTGGAACAGCGTAGTCATTGCCAGCTCGTTATCCGAGATGAACGCAATCTTGTCACCGCGGCGCACGATGAAAGATACGTTGTCGAGCACCTTCTCGCCGTCGATGGTCTTGGAGATGCCGCGCACCTCGAGAATATCCTTGCCTGCCTCACGGTCCGCGTCAAACGCTACCCACGGGTAACGGCGGGACGAAGCCGGCATTTCCTCGACGGACAGCTTGTCGATCAGCTTGCGGCGGCTGGTCGCCTGACGGGACTTGGACTTGTTTGCCGCAAAACGCTGAATGAAGTTCTGCAGTTCCTTGATCTTTTCCTCGTTCTTGCGGTTCTGATCCTTGATCATGCGCTGAACCAGCTGAGAGGACTCATACCAGAACTCGTAGTTGCCGACATACAGCTTGATCTTGCCGTAATCGATATCAACGATATGGGTACATACATTGTTCAGGAAGTGACGGTCATGCGATACAACGAGGACGGTGCCCTCAAAATCGGCAAGGAAGTCCTCCAGCCAGCGGACTGCCTGAATATCCAGATGGTTGGTAGGCTCGTCCAGCAGCAGGATATCCGGCTTGCCGAACAGTGCACGCGCCAGCAGCACCTTGACCTTCTCGACGTCACCGAGGTTCTTCATCTCGGTGTACAGGATGGCATCTGCATCCAGACCCAGACCGTTCAGCAGCTGGCTGGCCTCGGTCTCGGCGTCCCAACCGCCCATTTCAGCAAACTCGGACTCCAGCTCGGCAGCCTTGTTGCCATCCTCCTCGGTGAACGGGTCCTTCATATAGAGCGCATCCTTTTCGCGCATGACCTCGAGCAGACGCTCGTTGCCGCCGAGAACCGTGTTGAGCACGGTCTCCTCGTTGAAGGCGAAGTGGTCCTGCTAGAGTACGCTCATACGGTTCTTGGGCGCAATCGAAACCGTGCCGGTGGACGGGTCCAGATCGCCGGACAGAATGCGCAGGAAGGTAGACTTGCCTGCACCGTTTGCACCGATAACACCGTAGCAGTTGCCCTGGGTGAATTTCAGGTTTACATCTTTGAACAGCGGCTCGCCGCTGAAGTTTAAGCTAAGATCGCTGATATTGATCATGAAAGAGATTCCTCCCGCATTATTTTTCAATTAGAATCAGTATACCACACAAACCGCTGTTTTCACAGATAATTTACAGGTGCAGCCGCATTTTTGTTCATGTTGTCTTGAAACAGCACCGAGAATGCTATATACTATATTTATAAATATCAATCCCTATTTGTTTCAGGAGGTTTTTCCTATGTCTAACCTGATGGAAGTTATCAAGTCCCGCCGCTCTACGCGCGCGTTCAAGTCCGAGCTGCCGCCGAAGGATCAGATCATGCAGATTGTTGAAGCTGCTGAATGGGCGCCTTCCGGCATGGGCAAGTACCTGTGGCACTTTACCGTGATTTAAAATGCAGAGAAGTCGCTCAAGCTGGCTCGTGCCGTTGCTGAGGCAGACAATCGCGGTCCGGAGTATAATTTCTACGGTGCACCGGTCAACATTATCATTTCCTACAAGCGGGATGAGCACCACGCTCTGGTAGACGGCGCTGCTGCAATGGAGAATCTGCTGCTGATGGCTACTGAGCTTGGCCTCGGCTCCTGCTGGATCAACCAGCTGCGCGAGACCTGCGACGTGCCCGAGGTTCGTGCACTGTTGACCGAGTACGGCGTACCGGAGGACCACATCGTTGTCTGCTCCGCTGCAATCGGCTACATCGAGAAGGAAACGCCGGCAAAGCCGCGTCATGAGGGTCTGGTTTCGATTACCGAATAATCGAAACAATGGAAAACCCAGAATAGAAAATGCCAAATACCTTAATTTTCAATTCTCCATTATCCGTTTTCAATTCATTAGCGACGAAAGGAGCTAATATCATGGATGAGAAGATTGCTAAACTGAGAGAGTGGATCGACGGCAGCGACAATATCGTCTTTTTCGGCGGTGCGGGCGTATCGACCGAGAGCGGCATTCCGGATTTCCGCTCGGTGGACGGTCTATACAACCAGCAGTACAAGTACCCGCCGGAGACCATTCTCAGCCACACGTTCTTTTTGAGCGAAACCGAGGAGTTTTACCGCTTCTATCGGGCGAAAATGCTGGCGCTCGATGCAAAGCCGAACGCGGCTCACCTCAAGCTGGCCGAGTGGGAACGCGAGGGCAAGTGTCGTGCCGTTGTAACGCAGAACATCGACGGTCTGCACCAGAAGGCAGGCTCGAAGGAAGTGCTTGAGCTGCACGGCTCGGTGCTGCGAAACTATTGCATGCGCTGCCGCAAGCCATATCCGGTTGAGTCCATCGCCAAGAGCACCGGCATTCCGAAATGCTCGTGCGGCGGCATTATCAAGCCGGATGTCGTGCTGTACGAGGAAGGTCTGGACAGCTGCACGATCAACAAGAGCGTGGACTACATCTCCAAGGCGGATATCCTGATCATCGGCGGTACGTCGCTAGCGGTATATCCGGCGGCCGGCCTGATCGACTATTACCGCGGCAATAAGCTGGTTCTGGTCAACAAGTCCCCCACTCCTGCGGATCGCCGTGCTGATCTGGTCATTCATGCGCCAATCGGTGAGGTTTTCTCCCAGCTGTAACGTTAAAATGTATGAAACTCCCCTTTTCGGTTATACTGAATGCAAACTGAAAGGGGAGTTTTTCTATGCTTATCGACAAAATCGCACTGATACTGATGATTATCGGCGGTCTGAACTGGGGACTGATCGGCATTTTCAAGCTCGATCTGGTCGCGCTGCTGTGCGGCGGACAGACCGGCGCCATCAGCCGCATCGTCTACACTCTGGTCGGACTGGCGGCAGCATGGTGTATCTCGCTGCTCTTCCGACAGGATGACACCACACAGCAGCCTAAAAGTTGAATAAAAAGCAAAGCCCGCCGGGAACGGCGGGCTTTGCTTATCAAATTGTAAGAGGTAAATAGGAATACGCGATACTTTGCTTAGTTGAATGCCTGCTCGAGATCAGCCAGAATATCGTTGATATTCTCAGTGCCGATGGACAGACGGATGGTGCCCTGATGGATACCCTGATCCTCCAGCTCCTCTGCGGTCAGCTGCGAGTGAGTGGTGGTTGCCGGATGGATGACCAGGCTCTTAACGTCAGCAACGTTTGCCAGCAGAGAGAAGATCTGCAGCTTGTCGATAAACTTGAATGCTGCTTCCTTGCCGCCCTTGATATCAAAGGTGAAGATGGACGCACCGCCGTTCGGGAAGTACTTCTCGTACAGTGCATGGTCCGGATGATTCGGCAGAGACGGATGGTTTACATGCTCAACCTGCGGGTGATTGGTCAGGAACTCAACGACCTTCTTGGTGTTCTCAACATGACGCTCGATACGCAGAGACAGAGTCTCAGTGCCCTGCAGCAGCAAAAATGCGTTGAACGGAGAAATGGTAGCACCAGTATCACGCAGCAGGATAGCGCGGATGTAGGTTACGAAAGCAGCAGGACCAACTGCATCTGCAAAAGAGATGCCGTGATAACTCGGGTTCGGCTCAGCAATCGTTGCATATTTGCCGGATGCCTTCCAGTCGAACTTGCCGGAATCAACGATGATACCACCGAGGGTCGTGCCGTGACCGCCGATGAACTTGGTAGCAGAGTGAACAACGATATCAGCACCGTACTCGATCGGGCGGATGAGGTACGGAGTGCCGAAGGTGTTGTCAATTACGAGCGGCAGGCCGTGCTTGTGCGCAATCTTTGCAATAGCCTCGATATCCGGAATATCGGAATTCGGGTTGCCGAGAGTCTCGATGTAAACAGCCTTAGTGTTGTCCTTGATAGCACCTTCCAGCTCTTCCAGATTGTGTGCATCAACGAAGGTGGTCTCAACGCCGAACTGCGGCAGAGTGTGTGCCAGCAGGTTATAGCTGCCGCCGTAGATGGTCTTCTGTGCTACGATGTGGTCGCCGGCCTGAGCAAGTGCCTGAATGGTGTAAGTGATCGCTGCGGCACCGGAAGCGGTAGCCAGAGCAGCAACACCACCCTCGAGTGCTGCAATGCGCTTCTCGAACACATCCTGCGTAGAATTGGTCAGACGACCGTAGATATTGCCTGCGTCAGCCAGACCGAAACGGTCAGCCGCGTGCTGACTGTCATGGAAAACATAGGAAGTGGTCTGGTAGATCGGAACTGCACGAGAATCGGTAACCGGATCAGCGGTCTCCTGACCGATGTGCAGCTGCTTGGTTTCAAAGGACCAGTTTTCGGTATTCTTGATAGTTGCCATGATAATAATCTCCTTTTTATATACATGTTTGAAGTGATTGATTCGTTTCGTGTACTAAAAAGAAGGATCACATTCGCCCAAATCGGAAATTCGAGCGGAGCAGCTTTTCAAAGTAGTATCGCATAACCGCGTCTCCTAAATTCATATTATTTCACTGGGATTGCTATGATTATACTAAACTCCCCCTCTTCTGTCAACCCTTTCCGACAAACTTTTTTCATTCCGGCAGAGTGCCCAATTTCCGATGGCTCAATCCCTATATTTCCAATAGGTTTTGGGTAGTGTTTTCTGTTCTCCATCCAAATAAAAGAAAACCGCCGCACAGGGATTGTGCAGCGGTTTTGATGATCAATGTTCAGCAGCGAAAAAATCAGAACTCGATCTTCTTTGCGATATAAGCAGCAACTTCCTCGATCTTGATGCGCTCCTGCTCCATAGTGTCGCGGTCACGAACGGTTACGCAGCCGTCCTGCTCGGTCTCGAAATCGACGGTTACGCAGTACGGTGTACCGATCTCGTCCTCACGGCGATAGCGCTTACCGATAGAGCCTGCATCGTCAAAATCAACAGAGAACTGCTTAGCCAGCTCCTGCCAGATCGGCATAGCCTTGTCGGTCAGCTTCTTGGACAGCGGCAGTACAGCAGCCTTGAACGGTGCCAGAGCCGGATGCAGACGCAGAACAGTACGAACATCGTCCTTGCCGTTCTTGTCCTGACCTACAACTTCCTCGTCGTAAGCGTCGCACAGGAAGGCCAGTGCAACACGGTCAGCACCAAGCGAAGGCTCGATAACATACGGAATATACTTCTCATTTGCTTCCTGATCGAAGTATTCCATCGAAACACCCGAGGTGTTCTGATGCTGGGTCAGGTCGAAATTGGTGCGGTCGGCAATGCCCCACAGCTCGCCCCAGCCAAACGGGAACATAAACTCGATATCGGTGGTAGCGTTGGAGTAGTGAGACAGCTCCTCCGGATCGTGGTCGCGCAGACGCAGGTTCTCGTCCTTCATGCCGAGAGACAGCAGGAAGTTGTGGCAGTAATCCTTCCAGTACTTGAACCACTCAAGGTCGGTGCCCGGCTTGCAGAAGAACTCCAGTTCCATCTGCTCAAACTCGCGGGTACGGAAGGTGAAGTTGCCCGGAGTAATCTCGTTGCGGAAGGACTTGCCTACCTGACCAACGCCGAACGGAATCTTCTTACGGGTGGTGCGCTGGATATTCTGGAAGTTTACGAAGATGCCCTGTGCGGTCTCCGGACGCAGATACAGCTCGTTCTTCGCGTTCTCGGTAACGCCCTGGAAGGTCTTGAACATCAGATTGAACTGACGGATGTCGGTCCAGTTGTGCTTGCCGCAGGTCGGGCATGCGATCTCATGCTCGTCGATGAATGCCTTCATCTCAGCCTGGCTGAGCGCGTCAACACTCTTGCCGAGATCGTAGTTATTCTCAGCACACCAGTCCTCAATTACCTTATCGGCACGAAAACGCTCCTTGCACTCCTTGCAGTCCATCAGCGGGTCAGAGAATCCGCCAACGTGACCGGAAGCAACCCAGGTCATCGGGTTCATCAGGATCGCGGAGTCAAGACCTACATTGTACTGGCTCTCCTGCACAAATTTCTTGCGCCATGCTGCCTTGACGTTGTTCTTGAACTCAACGCCGAGCGGACCGTAGTCCCAGGTGTTTGCAAGACCGCCGTAAATCTCCGAGCCGGAGTATACGAAGCCGCGACCCTTGCAGAGCGCTACGATCTTTTCCATTGTTTTTTCGCTGTTTTTCATGTTAAATTCTCCTTTTGGCACAGCTGGCTGCTGCACGCGGTTTTTGCTTTGCACCCGAAAAAAGTGCTTGACATGAAATTATTCTACCGTTATAATTAATAATTGTCAAGGGTAGTTTAGTGAATTAAACGAATAGAGTTTGGTTTGATCGGTAAATTGCTTGCAAAAAGTTGACATTTGGGCGATTAGCGCAGTTAAAAGCGGTGCGGAAAGCAGTCCCCGTCTTCCCTGTTCAGTTGAGTTTGGTCAAAACACTTTTCTTGACAACATATATTCGGGCTTGTAGCTCAGTTTGGGAGAGCGTTCGGTTCGCATCCGAGAGGTCGAGGGTTCGATCCCCTTCAAGTCCACCATAATGCGAAGATACAAACTTTTTTCATAGTTCGGAATGTTTTCGCATTAACCATCAGAATAGAGCACACCTGATTGCGGGTGTGCTCTTTTTCTTTGCCCTCCTCTCTGTTATAATAAAAATATAGGATTGGAGGAAATATGAATGGCTTCAAGAAAAATTCTGGTCGGTGAAAAATACTTACACTTTAAGAACAAGCTGTATCAGGTACTCACTATCGCCACGCACACGGAAACCGGTGAATCGCTGGTGATCTATCAGGCGCTCTACGGCGACTTCAAAATCTACGCGCGGCCGTATGATATGTTCGCCTCCGAGGTGGATCACAAGAAGTACCCTGATGTTACGCAGCGTTTCCGCTTTGCTCATGTAATCTTTGACGGAGATACGCCGAAGGCAACTGAATAAAAACAGCCCCTCCGAGAGCCGGTATCAAACCAGTTCCCAGAGGGGTTTCTCTTTATTTCCCCATCGCCTCCGCCAGCTTCTTCACGAGGTCCTCACCGTACTGATTGATACCGCAGCAAATACTCGACGGTCTGCTCCTCCAGACCGGCAAGCTCCTGCACAGTGACGCTCAGCAGCTTGCGAATCGGGTCATACCCGATCATAAAGCCTGCCCGTTCCAACGACCGCAGTTTGATGTAGTTCACCTCATTCTCGGTAATGCACTCGCGTGTACGGGATTTCGGTTGCCTCGTAGATCTTGTCGTGCATGCGGAAAACCTGCAAGACCCATTCCTCGCCCGCAAGCCACGCAACCACACGCGCCTCGATAGCGGAAATGTCCGCGTCCACGAATTTGTAGCCAGGCTTGGGCACCAGTGCCGTCCGCACCAACTGCGAAAACGTACCGGGGTACGCTGCCGTACAGCATTTGCACGGCTGCCGAGCGGTTCGCCATCGCGGGTCTTGCACACGTTGCCCAGACCACAGCCGACACCGCGGTTGCCGGAAGCGTCATACGGGAAGAAGTTGACGGTCACGCGGGCATACATACCAGAGTAAACGTCGGTCGGCAGCAGGTCGGCATGGACGGTGGAAATATGCACGCACTGCGGCTTCTGCTTGTAACCCAGTGTCCCTTGCACTCCAGGACGAACGGCTCACCGGACGGACGGATGCCGTCGCCGCCGTAGATGACCGGATAGCGTATCTGCGGACGGTTGCCCTTCCACAGGTTCTTGACGCCGTATCCCACAGAGCGGCCAGCTGCTCGAGCTGCTCCTCCGTCCAGCAGAAGTAAAGACGCTTGCTCGGCTTGATGCCGCAGCTGTGCTTCTCGACTGCAGCCAGATTGGCTGCAAAGTTGTTGTTTTGCATTGAATCTTCTCCTTTCTTGTGCATTTTATCGTACAATGCCAATACGCCGCTTGACGATGTCGGTTGCAACGTCGCCAAGATAGTACGTCACGCGATGCTCGCCGGACGCTCTCGGTGCGCCGATTATGCGCTTGGCTTTGTGTTTGTCGGTAAAACCGTAGATTTTTACGACTTGCTCCAGTGTCAGCAATACCATGTTCGAATACATCCGCATCAGGTCGTTCTTGCCCCCTAACGGAGTTCCTGATTGGTTCAGGCGTTTATGTTTTACACCTCCTTGTGTGATTTATAATCACGCAGGTGGTACACTAATCACAACCAATCGAATGTTTGATATAAAGTAAGGATGTTTGTTCTGACATTATGAGGAAGAATCAAAAGAGAAAATGGTCGAAGTTCCCAACACCTATCTCAAGGGCCGCAAGCCGGAGGATTTCTGCGCTATGCATGTCCGAGGTGACAGTATGTATCCTGATTTCCGTGATGGTGATATCGTGCTGGTGCTCAAGCAGAACACCATGAACCACAGCGGCGAAATCGGAATCATCAGCTATGGCGATGACGAAATGACCATCAAACGCATCAACTACGCTCAGAGCGAGGATTGGCTGGAGCTTGCACCCCTGAACCCCGTCTTACCCGCCCAGACGGATCGAGGGCACCGACCCGGAAAGATACCGTATTATCGGTATCCCGCGCGTACTGATACGCGCGTTCTAAATATAAAAATTACGTCCACCGGCTGCAACCGATGAGCGTTAGCGAGTGCATTCTACCCTCTTATTTTACAACCAAAGATGTTTTACAATAAAAACAAACACATTAGACGGATGTTTCCGCAAAACGTTTAGCTATAATGACAAGCGGTACTCCGTCCGGGTAAAGACCGCGCGCGATCTCTGGCACAAGGTCGAGGAAAAGAGTAGCGGCTATCTTTTTACGCAGCCGACTACCGGCAGACCGCACACCGAAACGTCCACGAAGCAGATGTGGCGCTCGTTCAAGCAAGCGCTTGATCTCGATATGGGTGCACAGATGGTACACGGCGTGATCGCCCCGGAAACGTCCGTCGTGGCTGACGATCTCACGCCGTACTGCCTGCGGCATACATACGCGACTGATTTGCAGTCCGCCGACGTGCCGATCAACGTTGCAAAGGACTTTCTGGGGCACAAGTCGATTGCCATGACGTCGCATATTTATACGCACCTCTCCGATGAAGCGTTCACGAACGCCTCGCTAAAGGTGCTCAGTTTTGCGACAGAGAGCAGGAAGAAAACACAGAAAAAAGTCGTCTCTATCCGTTGATTTTTGCTCCCACACTTAGTCCCACATCCTGCACCCGTAAAAACCCCAAAAAAACCGCATTCACACAAAAAACGGAAAAAGCGCCGCTTCCCTTGCGGCGCTGTAAAAAAGTTCAAATAAACAGAGAAAAAGCTCCCAAACCACAATGTTTAGGAGCTTTTCGTTTGGTGGAAGTTAACGGGCTCGAACCGCTGACCCTCTGCTTGTAAGGCAGATGCTCTCCCAGCTGAGCTAAACTTCCATCGGGTCGTTGTTGTCGTTGTCTCATCCCTGACGACTTGTTTAGTATATAACAGAATCACGAATCTGTCAACACATTTTCTGAAAAAACTCCAAAAAATTTTTAGACCCGAAAATTTACACCGCGCACAGCGTTCTCCGGCATGCGCGGTGCAATGTATTATTGTTCCATCTTTTCACAGAACCGCATCAGCATTGCCGCAGCCTGTGCGCGGGTGGCATTCCCCTGTGGATTCAGTCTGCCGTGCGAGCCGTTGACGATTCCGTTCGCCGCCGCCCATCGCATGGCATCGGCCGCATAAGCGCTGACGGTATCCGCATCCGCAAAGGCATCCAGTGTGCCACTGGCTTCGGGAGCATCCGCATAGCGGTACAGCATGGTGACGAGCTGCTCTCGTGTAATTCCAGCCTCCGGCGCGCGGCCATCCGAAATGCCTGCCGACTGCGCCCACGCCATACCCTTCTCGTACCAGCTTGCACCGCCGGTCGTATCCGCACCCGCGTACCGTGCGAGAATTGTCATCAGCATACCGCGCGTGGTCGTGCCATCCGGCGAGAACGCATCCGTACCTGTACCGCTCATCAGACCCTTTTCCACAACACAGTGCACGGCATCGGCGTACCACTCGGTTGGCTTGACGTCATCGAAGCTCACATTTTGAGCAGGCTGTCTCTCGAAAATAGGCGTAAGCGTGACATTGCACGCAGGCATGACGAATGTAAACCGACCGTCCTTCTCCGTCACTGCGACCGGCTTGCCGCTCTGGTCTGTAACCGCGATTGTTTTGAGAGCATAGCCTTCCTTTGGCACAGCTTTAATCATCACTGTGCTGCCTTTGGCTGCGTTTTTCGGCGTGATCGAGACCTCGCCGTGCTCACTCTTAGCCGCAGTCACCGCACCGGTCGGCGTGCGGACCGGACCGCCGCCACCACTGCCGCTCGTTCCTCCACTCTGCTGAGCGGTGAACACCGGTGCTGCAGTCTGCGTGCCGTTCAGTTTAGTAAGTGCTTCCTCTGTCAGCGTCGTGTACGTTTTATCACCGATTTTCCACCCGTCAAACGTGTATCCGCGCTTGCCGTCGGTCGGAAACGCCGTTCCGATATCTCCCGCGCCATAAACGTTGGTCTGCGCACTGCTGTCCGCAAACACGAACGTGATCTCCGCGCGGCGCACGTCCACTGCAGAACGGTCGATCGTGTACGTCACGCCATAGGTGGTCAGCGTATCGCCCGCGGCCACGGCATCCGGCGCAGAAACCGTGATCGGCTCGGTCGCAAAGCCAGTCAGTCGAATCGTCAGACCATCGATTACGGCAGTAACGGTACTCGGCGTGACAGCTGCCGTCTCGAGCGCCTTCTTAATCTGAAACGAGAAGGTTTGTGTCTCGGGCAGCACATAGTTGCCCGCCTTTCCGCCTGCCAAAGCAGCCGCGCGTGCGGTGTACGACCCGGTTTCGGTCCGGCTGCCGTCCTCGATTATGACAGTAAGCGCATCTCCGTTCACCGCGCCAATCGCTTCTGCCGTGACCAACTTCGGCGTACCATCATAATAGAAAATACTCTCGCCGTTCCATTTTATCTCAACAGGCTTCGGCTGTACGTTCAACACGCCGTTTTCATATGTAATTTTGTAATTTTCAGCTTTTGCAGCCATCGGAATAATCGTGTAAGTTCCAATATCGCTAAACTGTGCATAGTCAAACGCATAGTTCAGACCCGAAAGCACGTTTTCGTTCTCATTGTTCACGAATCCATTGATTTCCGCACCATTATCACTTAACGTTTCTCCATAGGTTATGGTTTTACCCTTAGCACGAATACACAGCGGCGCTTTTTCAATATGAAACCGAACCGCTTGCGAGGTTGCGGAAGCCGTACTGCTCGTTTCCGGTGCATACGCTTCCACCCAGTAAGTTCCAGCGTTGATCGGTGCACCGTCCAGTTGATTGCTTTTTGCGCCGTTGCTGTCGGCGTAGTAGCGATACGTCGGCGCGGACGTGCCCGAGCAGGTCATATTGCTCTCGCTGTACGGCAGACCGGTATAGACTGCATTCTTCGCGCTTACAATAAGTTCGACCGTTTTCGGCAGGATTTTACCCCTTACAGTGCAGTTTTCGTCCTCTAACGTGTAATTTTTATTCGTAAGTGTAACTGTAACCGTCACATTCCATTCGCCGGCTTCGGCAGATGCATACCGTGTCGAGAGCGTGTAATCCGTGCCCTCGCTCAGTGCCGCGCCTTCCGGAAGATTGCTGAACGCCAGACCGCTAATCCGTGCATCATCATCGCGTCCGTTGCATGTCTTGTCCGCGACTTTCAGCGCTGTTGTATTCAAGTAAATTATGCGCTTATTGATTGTAAAACTGCCGATATTCACCCGTTTAACTGCAGAAAAGTTTTCACTCGATGCAATCTCGACCGTCACGTTGTAAGTTCCGGCACGAACCGGCAAAGCTGTGCTGTCGTTGTACCAAACTGTGACCTCGCCAACGCCTGTTCTCGTCCACACCGACGCCTCACGCGGCTTGCCGTCGTATATTGAAGCCGCAGGCAGCGCAACCTTGTAATCTGCGTCCTTTTCCGGTATTTTCTGCGTGATTTGGAACGTTTCCTCAACTTTTCCGGTGTAATTACCCTTGCCGGTAATTGTCACCGTTCCTGCACCGCAGTCTCTGTTATTGGTGTAAGAAAGTTCGTAATCTACGTTGATTTTCAACGTTTTATTGCCTATTGCGATGATTGGCTTGGGATTATGCTCGACTCCGTCATACACATACTCGGTCTGCTTCATATCAATCTGCGCGTCTGCAATATCCCGCGGAATAACTTTCAGCGTACCATTGGCATAGCTGATTGCGTAATTTTTCGTCTTATCTGTACCGTTTCCGCATATTTTTGCATTATGTGGTACATTTTCTGCATTTCCTGCATTCGTCTGCGTGCCGGAAACCTTCACCTCGATGATTTTGTCGCCGGACACCAGTTTGCCTGCTGTGTAGCCATCTTTCACCAGAGGTTCGCCATCGTACACTTTCTCTGCGCTTTCCGCCGTAATTATCAGCGGTTTCGGCTGAATTTCTGCAGAAAACTCCTCGCTTTCCACGGTGTACTTGCTGTCTTCCGACATAAATTTGAGCCGATATTTGTCCCCGACATTCGGGACGGTTTCACCGTTTACGACCTCGAATGTGCCGGAAAGGTCTGCGCCGTTCATCGTTGCGCTGCAGCCGGAAACATCAACCATTTCATTCCAGGTCTGGCCGTATGTGCCCTTAGCCGACGTAATCCAGTCTATAATCGGTGTTTCTTCTTTAGAACCTTCTTCCGAGATTAAAACAATCTCGAGTTCGTCAGATAAACCATTACACTCGGCTTTCATATGATATGTTTGCCCTGCTTTTGCATTACAAGTAACAATCATGTCCCAGTGCACATCTATTTCGTTTGTCTGCTTATTTAGTTCTTCTTCTCTACGAAATGTGACACCATTATCCGTGTTTTCGTCCACTATTGTTTTATCTTCTGCATGCAATGAAATATTGCATTTTGCTTCTTGGTTGACCGTCAGATCCTGGAAAAGTGCATCCGCCGTATACATATCCTTGTATGGCTCATCACCAGTTGGAATCGAAACAGTAATCGACTTTTCAACTACAGGTGTACCATTTCGATTGATTCGGATTGATGTAGTTGGTCGAGCCTTTCTACATATCCGTTCCGGATAAACCGCATTCTGATAAGTGCCGTCGGCCGCTCCCGCAGGAACGACTACCATGCCGAGCGCCATCGAGAGCGCCAAGACCGCCGAAAATGCCGTTTTAAGACGTTTCACGTTTTCCTCCTGACCCGCAAGCTGGTATTTGACGATTGCGTGCGCTTCGTTCACTGCACTCTGCACAATTTTTCGCAGAGAACACATATATTTTTATTCAGCTTACCATGAGGTTTCATATGCGTCAATGTTTTAATCGACAAAATTCGACATGTAATATTCAGCATTTTCCATAAAGGCACAGCCAGTCGTTAGTCTGTTTCTTCGTGTCTACTCCACCTATACAGTGAGCCCTTCATCGGCAGAATATTCATATTTGCATATTTATGTTATTATCTTAAAAACGACTACTAATTCTCTATTATGTCATTTCCATACATACTGTATGATGTTTTTCGTTTAATGACTATGCGTTCATTTATCCGTATTTCGCATAAATATCCTATAAGTGCAAAAACACTGTGAAGCTTTCCACAGAGCTGCGCCGTTGATGAGCAATAATAAGACGAAAAACACGAGCGCTGTATATTTACTCTGGAAGTAGACCAGTCCTCGGCGTATTCCATGAGATACGTTGTCACCAGGCGAACATAAGAACTTTCATTCGGAAAGATTCCAACCACGCTGGTACGTCTGTGGATTTCACGATTCAATCTTTCAATCATGTTGGAAGATGAGATTTTTCGCGCGTCCAGCATGGGGAATGTATAGAAGGCCAGAGAATCTTCCAATCCATCTTCAAGGCACTGAACCGCTTTCGGCAAGCGCTTGGCATAGGAGTCGATCACATCATATGCGCGATAATATCTCTGCGGCTATTTTCGTCCACACCGCACACGATAAGCACCGCCATGCTGATAATTCTGCCATCTACACGAACTTTTTCATACAGTGCGTCCACCCAAAGAACCGAGTACACCGTATCGGAAGAGAGCGATTACGGAACTCCTCGACCTACTCATTCAGTCCTTTTGTCATCTCGCTGATCTGGCTTCTGGATAGATTTTCGATGCCGAGGCTATGTGCCAGCTTCTCCATTTTTTCGAGTGGAAACGCCCTGCACGAAGGCTTCCTGCACTACCTGTACGAGCATCTCTTCACTGCGCTTGCGCTCTGTGACGAAGAACGGAATGTAGCCGCCCTGACGAACCTTGTGCACCATGAGGTACATCGTGCCCATTCGGGTATCCAGACGGCGAGGACGATAACCGCTGCGGTAGTCGCTTCTTCCGTCCGTGCGCTGACTTTTCTCTGCGCCCAGTTGCTGATCGACCTCGGCCTACATCAGCTCTGTGCACAGCCATTCCAGCATACTCAGCATCGGATCCGGCTGCGTCACACATTGCAGTAGCAATTCTGTCAGATTTGTGGTATTCTTTTTGTGAGCCATTAGGGTCTCTCCTTTACATCATGATTTTTTCGACAACTATCATTTTACAGGAGCCCTGATGGCTTGTCTATTTTCTGTTTGCTTTTGCGAACTTGATTATACGCTATCAACCAAACAGCCATATATGGCGGATGCAGGAGCAAAAATATAGCAATCCATAGCAGAAAGGGTACAAAACAATAGCATAGGACCACACAAAAATATAAAAAGCGGGGTAATGTCAATGGACGATAACTTGAATCTGTTTTCTTTGGTAGACGAAGAAGAAAAATCGGCACCAAACAAAAAGCGAGGCAGCAAACTTGACGTAGTGGAGATGGGGTACAAGCAGGCGCACACTGTCACATGGCAGGAGTTGTTTGAGGGATTTGATACCATTCACGCCATTACATTTTCCTCCGGCCTGAATTTTGTGTATCAGCTGCTGGATATGTTCGATCATGCGGAGATTATCTTTGGCTGTGAGCATATCCTTTCCTCGTCCATGAATCAGATTATTGCTTATCAAGATAAGCTGATCGAGCGAATGCGCGAGCAGTCAAGTGAAAAAATGAATGATCTGCTTGCCCGTATGGATAAGGGAGAAGTTCGGTTTTATGTATCCCGCGGTACGGTTTCCCACGAAAAACTGTATCTGTTGGAGGCGGCAGATGGCCGAAAGCGCGTTATCACAGGTTCGGCCAATATGTCTTATCATGCGTTCGGCGGTATGCAGCGAGAAAATATCTGCTTTGTTGATGGCGATGAAGCGTATGATTGGTATTACAGTGTGTTTCAAAGTCTGCTCGAGGAAAGCTCGGATGAGATCACCATGAAAGCGCTGCAATATGCAGATGCGGGCGAAAATATTGATGAACTGCCCATTGCCGGCACAATCAAGGCGAATAAGGTCTTTGTGATCGAGCCGACAGAGACAACTGCGGATGATGCGTCAGAAGTCAAATTTATTCTGGATGTACATAATCTGGCGGATAAACTGAAGCCGTATATGCCTAAGCAGGATAAGAAAACAAGTAAACAGGGAAAAACGATCATTTCGGCGGCACAAATCGTCAAGCTGCGGCGGCAAATCCAAAATGAGAAGATTAAAGAAAAAGAACTGAGAAGTGAATACCCGCAGTTGATAATCGATGCGGATAAGCAAAGTGCCACTCTGAATGGCGAGGCACTGAACCTGCATCCGACAGAAGAGGAGATTCGCCATGATGTAGGGTTATTCCGCGATTATATGGACGGATACAGCCGTTTTCCTGGTGATTATGAGGGGATGCAGTATCGGTATTTTGAGTTTGCGAACTGGTTCTTTTGTTCGCCGCTGATGGCAACGATGCGCGATATGGCGGCAAGGTTTGATCAGCAGCGGTTGCCGTATCCGGTATTTGGCTTGGTTTATGGACAGAGCAAGGCCGGGAAGACCAGCTTTCTGGAAACACTGCTCAAAATGATGATCGGCCAGAAACCTAAGATTTCGGCACCGGATTTTACCCGATCTGGCATTGAAAACCTGAAAACGAACCGTGCAAGGGGCCCCGATCATTGTAGATGACTTGACGAATACACGCTTTAATCAGCACGCGATCGAAACCATCAAGAATGATGATTTTGGTGTGAGCGACCATTTGACACATTATTCTGCGGTTGTCATCAGTGCTAACGAGGATGTAAAAGCGGTTGCACCGGAGGTCATTCGCCGAACAGTTATCTGTCGTGTAGAAGCGGGTCTGACCAATACCGAAGTGATGCGCAGCAACGTGGTACGCTCGGTGCAGCAGAAGATCGGCACAGCATTCTATCGGGAATACTTACGCAGAATGCTGGAACAAATGCCGGATTTACTCGATCAGCTAAAGGATGATGAAACCGAGGCACCGGATATTTTACAGATTTCCTCGGAGATTATCGTTGCTGTCATGCAGCAGTTTGGCAGTGATGTGCTGCCGGATTATATCCGAACGCTTTCACTGGAGAATTATTTCAGTGAGCACGTTACCGGCAAATACGCGATCAAGTTGATTCAAAATGCATGGCGGACGAGCAAAAAGTCGTTTGTTGTGAATAAGCACAGCAATGAACTACGTTACAATGCGGGTGTACCGTATGAAGCGGACCGCCTGATGAAAGAATTGCCGGAAACACTGGAGGCCCATAAATCTCGTGAGTGGGTCGTGATGAACCTGCAGGCCGCACGGGAATTTTTCGATGTGAATTTCAGAAAGGGATTGTGGCGGTTTTGAGAGCGGCAATGAGGCGCCTTGCAGTTTGTGAGTGTGCATCAGGCAGTGGTTTGCAGATGGCTTAAATAAGGGAAGCCTGGAGTCGGATTAGTAATTTAGTGTACAAACCGGAGAATGCTCAGGCAGAACTGTGAAAAATTCTACTTCTATATAAGTGCAATAGGCTGTGATTTCAAGGTGTAATTATTGAAAACACAGCCTATTTGCTATATGATTAATTAAACTGGAACCGATTTACAGAGCAAAATGATAAATTTTGCAAAGGATGGGGAAGATGAAAATTCGCTACAAAAAGGGTTGTACTCTCGGAATATATTATTTAGAGGGACTACCCCGAATTCTGTGTAACCGCCAAAATGCGGTGTAAAATAGAGCTTAATATTTCAAGACGGGAGCGGCGTTGGCTGCGCCCGCCTTGTCTACAACATAACGCCAACCGAGGCGGGAGTCAAGGGGCACCCTCGTCCATTGGAGCCTCGCCGGCGGCGTAGCGCCCCTTGACCTTCGAGCCGGATTGTTAATCCGGCATCCGATCCTCAAAATAGATTGCCAGCTGGGCATGAATCATGCTCCAGTCCTGCCGGCGGCCGGTCCACTTTTTCGTGATGTCGATCATCGCCAGATACAGCATTTTGAAAAGGCTGTCATCGACTAAGAAATCTTAGGATACTTCTTGTCCCAGTGTTCTGCGAACGTGTCTATCGCGTCCAAAGCAGCCGATTCATCTACCGCTGCGTAGACTGCTTTCAAGTCAGCCATAAATGCCTTCAAATCCTTGTAAGAGACATATTTGCTGGAATTTCGAAGTTGATGGATGATGCAGTTCTGGATTTCCGTCTTGGGATAGACCGCCTCGATCGCCGCAGAAAAACCGGTCAAATTATCCGTACAGGCAATGAAAATATCCTCGACGCCCCGATTTTTCAGGCTGTTCAGTACGGTAGCCCAGAATTTCGCACTTTCGTTCTCGCCAACCCACATTCCCAGAACATCCTTCCGACCATCAGGATCAATACTGATGGCGATATAGACGGCCTTCTTTACGATCTGGCCTTCACTGCGGACATGGTAGTGAATCGCATCCGGAAAAACAACCGCATAAATGGGCTCCAGCGGCATCGGCTGCCACTCTTGCCAAAACTGGTGCGCAGGGTTTTGCTGCTGTGCCCGTTCCGGCTGTTATCCGTGTCCTTGTTCTTGTAGTCATACCAGCTGATCGTCCAGCTCGGCCTCCAGACCGTTTTCCATGAACTCCGCGATAGTGTCTTTGAACAGTTCCTGAATGTCATCCATGCTGCCTACATTCGCCAGCTGCAGCAGCTCACGAATTTTTTCGCGACGTGCGTTTTCTTCTGGGGTTTTTTTCCTTCTTGCCATTGTGATTACCTCCGTCATTCTGCTTCTATTCTACACCTTGTTGGAGGTTTACACAAAGTTTGGGATGGAGGGGGGTGCGGACGAAAAGTTGGACAAAGCAGAGGCCGCAAGGAGGAAATAGGTAT
>ENA-UOOA01000355-UOOA01000355.1-human-gut-metagenome-genome-assembly--contig:-P61old-NODE-355-length-98568-cov-8.520916_pt1 | contig 98568 bp, 81 predicted proteins | sample MGYA00242467_ERZ724014 | MGnify/ENA metagenome assembly ERZ724014 | reverse complement strand
GACTGAACATACCGGCAAAGCCGGTAGTTTTATTGTCCTGAAGGGGACAAAAAAACTGCCGTATCCGGAGATGCGGCAGTTCCGAAAAGACCGACTCAGATCTTGCCGAGAAGCACGATTGCGAACGCCATGACGAAAATCGCAACGGTTTCGACGATACCGAGCACCATCAGCTGATTGGTGAAACCTTTGCCGTTCTCAGCGAATGCATCGCACGCGGCGGCTCCGGCAATTCCCTGCCATACGGCGGAAATCCCCATCGCGATACCGCCGATGACACCGACCAGCAGGTAGACAACCCATGCGGCCTGCGTCACATCCGGCTTGCCCATGATGACGAACATGATGATCATGCCGTAAATGACCTGCGAAAGCGGCGCTCCGGCGAAAACCAGCAGCTGGAACGGTGCCGGTTTGTTCTGGGAGTAGCACTTTTTCCACGCGCCGACAGCCGCGGAACATGCGGTTCCGCATCCGTAGGCGGACCCCATTGCCGCAAAACCGATCGCGGCAAAGGCTCCGGCGTAAGTCAGCGCCTGAAACAGATACTGAAGGTGCTGCATGGTGAACTTCGCCTGTTCGCTCAGGCCCGTTGTTGCGGCGGCGGCCGCCGCTGTGTTTGCGATCATTTCAAGAAACATCTTGATGTTCTCCTTTTTACTATTTGATTTGTTTATTGAATTTCAGATTTATCTTCTTTGGCGAACGGACGGTATTTGATACCGGTCCACTGCATCTCAATATGATTGGAAAACTCCAGCGTATTCAACCGGATTGCATGAACCATCACGCCCATGATGCCCAGCAGGATGTTCAGGGCGTGCCCGCAGACCGCCACAAGAATCAATCCCGCGACTCCGATCACCAGCAGTTGCTGCGGCAGGGAATCCATCACCATGCGCCCCATGTCGTTGAAGCAGGTGCCGACATATACGCCGGAGAGCCCCACAGCAAACAGACGGATATAGGAAAGCACGTCCACGAAACTTCCGATGATCGAAAACGGCAGGTTCAGCGCCGCCTCCCCCGTAATCGTCACAACGATCAGCAGGATTCCCACGCCATACAGCGTCCCCGCAAAATACAGCGGGAACGTACCGGGAAACACAATCAGGTTCACCGCGGTGAAGAAGTTGCCCCAGATCAGGAATGCCCAGCCAAGATTGCCCCAGCTCCGCCAGTTCCGTATCTCGGTAATCGTTTTGAACACGCGCGCCGAGGAAAGATGCAGTGCGGCAAGCAGAAAGCAGAACCACTGGATGAACTTGTCTTTCAGATCCATCGGATCGGCGATCTTCAGCTTTTCGGCAAGTTTGCACGCCGACGGACTGTTCTTCGGATCGGCAAGGAAATCCAGCCCTTTCAAAGGCGCCGGAAGAATCTCGCGCGGCAATCCGAGGCATGCGCCCTGGAGCAGCCCGAAAATGATCGAAAATGCGGAAAGCAGGATCAGCAGATTCAAGGGCATCTGCGCCGCTTCTTTCTTGCGGAACAGATACTTGCAGAGAAACGCCGTCGTCATGAACAGCACTCCGTAGGCAAAATCTCCGATCAGCATTCCGAAAAAGATCGGAAACGCAATCAGGAAAAACAGCGAAACATCGTTTTCACGATATCCCGGGGCAATGCCGATGAAGTCGAACAGCGGATCAATGATCCTCATCCATTTCGGCTTTTTGATGCAGGTCGGCACTTTCATATCGTCCTCAGCCGGATCGTCTATCTTGAGCGCCCAGCCTTGCTTCAGCGCCTCCGCGCGGAGTTTCTCCACTTCCGTCACGGGAACATATCCCTGAAGATAAGCAATCTCACCTTCCCCGGTCATGCCATCGCGGTTCTGCGCAAACTCAAGGTCCTTTTCCATCGACTCCTTATACCCGCGCAGACACTTGCAGGAAAGCGCAAGCACGTCCAACTGTCTTGAAATATCGGACAGCCGGTCGTCGCCCTTCCGGACAAGGTCCTGCAATTTCACGAGCGAAATATCGGGAAGCTGGACCGTCTGCAGTTCCGCAGGGTCAACCGGAGCCTGCGACACCACCATGTAGTAAACATCGTTTCTGCCCCGGTTGATCACCTTGACCGCGGCATCCGCGGGAAACGACAGTTTCGGGAAATCGCTCTTAAAGGAGCTGCAGAGATAGACATGCACGCCGGACTCACGAAGCTTCCGGACCGTCTCCGGCTCGAAATTGCCCCACGGAGCCAGTTTCTCCATCTCCTTGAGCAGATTCTCGCGCTGTTTCGTGACCGAAGCCTCCTCATCCAGCAATTCCAATGCCTCGGAAACAAGCCTCTCCGGCGCAATATTTTCTCCGGATTCACCGGAAACCTTGCGCCCGCTGAGGATATTGTAGACCTTGACCGCATCCGTAATCTTCCGGGTAAGCTCCGCCACATCGTCGGATTCCACGCGCCCGAGCTGTTTGACGTGCATGACGCCGAGATCGCGCAGGGCTTCCAGCGCTTCACTCCTGTTCCGCTCCAGGCAGAGCAGAGTCACTTCTTTCATTTTCACTATCATGCTGCCGTCTCCTGAAGTTTCTTCTTGGCGATCTTCGACCGCGCGACCGCGCTGGTATCCATATCGCCGAGATAGATCTGGATCGTGCGGATGTTCTCTTTGCACTCCGGGATCTTTACTTTTTCAAAGAGATTGACACGCTGCGTCGTCACTCTCAATTCGTTTTCGATGAGTTCATACTGTTTTTTGATGACCTCACGCTCCATGCGGAGCTCCACAATCTTCTTCAGCGCGGCAACCGCGTCGTCAAACCAGAGAGCCTCCGTATAAATATCGTAGCCGTGCTTTTCGAACACCACTCCTTTGAAGCGGGGAACGTCGACCCCGGCAATGTTCAGCGTATCGGTCTCGACCCGTTCCACGCGGACCGTATCCGCAACACGCATCGCGTCGGCTTCGGCTCCGAACAGAACCAGCCACGAGGAAAGCGAATCCTTGCTCTCCTTTTCACGCACCTCATTGCTGCGGATGCGTTCGAGGCAGGACCGCATCTCCATCTGGAGCTGCTGCTTCTTGAGCTGAAGCGTCGGCAGAAAGCGCTGGAACTGTTTCAAGTCGTCCCGCTGCTGTTTCAATGCCGTTTTCGTCAATTTGACTTTTGCCATAATGACCGCCTCTCAGATCAGTTTCTGTTTTCCGGCCAGAACTCGTCAATCATATCCGACTTGATACCGGTTTCCGTTTTGTCGAAGCATTCCGCCAGAATCTTCCAGCCGAGATCAAGCGCTTCCTCAAGAGGAATATTGACGGAAAGGTCCATCATCTTCTCCTCGAAAAGCTTGCCGAACTTCAGAAGTTTCCGGTCCCATGAACTCATCTGGAAGCCCATCGACTGTTTCTCAATGGTCTCCTTGTAGTCCGCATAGAAACGGATCATCGTATCCATGATGACGCGGTGGTCGGCGCGGGTCTTGCCGTTGACCTGCTGTTTCAGGCGGCTCAGCGAACCGAACGGCTCGATGCGCCCGTTCTTCAGATAGAACTGCCCCTCGGTGATGTATCCGGTGTTGTCGGGAACGGGGTGCGTCACATCGTCGCCGGGCATCGTGGTCACGGCAAGAATCGTGATCGAACCTGCGCCGTCGAAGTCAACCGCCTTCTCATAGCGCGCGGCAAGCTGACTGTAAAGGTCGCCGGGATAACCGCGGTTGGAAGGAATCTGCTCCATCGTGATCGCAATTTCCTTCATGGCGTCCGCAAAGTTCGTCATGTCAGTCAGGAGCACAAGCACGCGCTTGTTCTGGAGCGCATACTGTTCGGCAACCGCAAGACACATGTCCGGCACCAGCATACATTCCACAATCGGGTCGGACGCAGTGTGAATGAACAGCACCGAACGGGAAAGCGCCCCGTGTTCGTCCAGCGTATTGCGGAACGCGAGATAATCGTCGTATTTCAGGCCCATGCCGCCGAGAATGATGATATCGACTTCCGCCTGCATGGCAATCCGGGAAAGCAGTTCGTTGTAAGGTTCGCCGGCAACCGAGAAGATCGGCAGCTTCTGGGATTCGACAAGCGTGTTGAACACGTCGATCATCGGGATTCCCGTACGGATCATCTTGCGGGGAATGATGCGCTTCGCCGGATTCACGGAGGGACCGCCGATGTCGATCATATCGTCGCTGATCGCCGGACGGGAGTCACGGGGACGACCCGCTCCGGTGAAGATTCTGCCCAACAGATTTTCGGAGGCGGAAACACGCATCGGGTGTCCGAGGAAACGCACCTCGTCGCCCGTGCTGATGCCGCGCGATCCGGTGAAGACCTGAAGAAACACCTTGTCGTCCTGAAGACGGATCACCTGCGCGAGAGAGGTTCCGCGCGCGCTTGTAACCTCCGCAAGGTCGTTGTAGCCGACGTTGTCCGCTTCGACCGTAATGACGTTGCCGGCGATCTGAATGATTTTATGATATACCTTACGCATTTTCCTTCCTTTCGCTGATTTTTTCATCCACGGCCTTCTCAAGCTCCTTGAACTTATCGGACTGGAATTCCGCATAATTCAGGTTGGTGAAAGCGAGACGGAGTTCAAGGAAGTAACGGCGGGCAACTTCTTTGTCCTCGAATTTGAACGTCGATTCAAGGACGTCGATCACCTTGTCGAACATATAGACCTGGCGTTCGCGGCTGGTTGCTCCGTCCACCTTGTCGAAGGTGTTCTGCTGAAGATAAACAAAGTCGATGAACTCGCTTTTAAGATAAACCACAAAGTCGTCGATATGGGTTCCCTCCTCACCGACTACCTTCATCATCTGATTGACTTCATTGCCCCGGCGGAGAATATTTCTGGCACAGGCAAGCTTCTCCGGCGCCACGATGCTTTTGTATTTGCTCCAACTGTCCAGAGGATGAATCGCGGGGAAACGGCGCGCGGAGGAACGCTCGCGGGAAAGTCCGAGGAACGCGCCCACGACTTTCAACGTCGCCTGCGTCACCGGTTCTTCAAAGTTGCCGCCGGCGGGACTGACGGAGCCGCCGATCGTGATGGAGCCCTGCCCGCCGTCATTGAGCCGGACAAGCCCGGCACGTTCATAGAAGCTCGCAATCAGGGATTCAAGGTATGCGGGAAACGCCTCTTCTCCGGGAATCTCCTCAAGGCGTCCGGACATCTCGCGGAGAGCCTGCGCCCAGCGGGAGGTCGAGTCGGCAAGAAGCAGACAGTTCAACCCCATCTGGCGGTAATACTCCGCAAGGGTCACTGCCGTATAGACGGATGCTTCACGCGCAGCGACAGGCATCGAACTGGTGTTGCAGATGATGATCGAACGGTCCATCAGGCTCTTTCCGGTCCGCGGGTCCTCAAGATGCGGAAATTCGCGGAGAATTTCCACGACCTCTCCGGCACGCTCTCCGCAGGCGGCGATGATCACCACATCCGCTTCCGCGTGCTGGCTGATTGCGTGCTGAAGAACGGTCTTGCCCGCTCCGAACGGCCCCGGCGTGCAGAACGTTCCGCCCTGCGCAACAGGGAAAAACGTATCAATGATTCTCTGCTGTGTAGTCAGCGGATTGACCGGCATCAGTTTCTCCCTGTAACAGGAGACCGGAATCTTGACCGGCCATTTCTGAACCATCGTAATCTCGCGGATTTCGCCCTTTTCATTCTTCGCCTTCGCGATGCAGTCACGAAGCCTGTAGGAGCCGGGAGCCGCGATATCGACCAGTTCCCACGTGCCGCGGAACAGGAAAGGAAGCATGATATAATGTTTGAAGATGCCTTCCGGGACAAATCCGATATAACTTCCCGCAGTGAGACGGTCGCCGATTTTCGCAAGCGGCGTGAACTCCCACTGTCGTTCATAGTCCAGAGCGTTCATGTAAAGACCGCGCTGGAGAAAGAACCCGGATTTTTCCGCGAGCTTGTTCAGGGGATTCTGAAGCCCGTCATAGACCTGTGTCAGAAGTCCGGGGCCGAGCTCGACGCTGAGAAGATCGTTGGTGAACTCGACGGTGTCGCCGATTTTGAGTCCTGCGGTATTCTCGTAAACCTGAAGGTCGGCGCGCCGGCCTCTTACGCGAATGACTTCGGCTTTGAGCCGGATGTCGCCGAGCACCGCGAACGCAACTTCATTCTGCGTCACAGCGGTCTCGAACTCGACGGTCAACATATTGCCGTTGACGCCGACTATGTGTCCTGTGTTGTTTTCAAGCATGAAAACACTCCTGCTGTTATGATATTATGATTGTTTTAAATCTTTTTCCGCATGTTCCGCACGGTCGGCTGCTTTGTCCAGATTCGCCGGAGCGTCCTTTTCGCTTCGCGCCGCCCATTTTTCAAGGATCATCAGGCGCAGGAGGTAAAGACAGAAAGCGTCAAAGTCGAAAGTATGCCTTCCCTCCACCGAATCCAGCTTATACCAGCGCGCGGCATCCAGAGCCCGTTCCCGGTCATAAGGATTCATCTGCGATGTGAATATTTCATTCGCGGTCCGGTATGCTTCGCTCACGAATCCGGCGAACTTCACCAGATACGGTTCCGCGTCAACGCCGAGTTTCCCCGCACGCAATGCCCCGAGCATATTCCGCAGGCAGATTTCCCAGAGGATGTATTCCCCGGTCGGCGAATCCGCCGCAATTCCCTCCGGCAGCCTGTGCGGAGCCGCTTTCAGGGAATGCAGCACTGCCATCTGCCGCTTGGAAAAGTAAGCCGAACAGTAATCCAGAAACGTCTCTCTGGAAAACGGCGGCTGCCCGTCGAACAGAAGCAGCGGCAGGGAAGCCTTCAATGCATAATAATTTTTCTTCATGATCAGGAAAACTCCTATCTTGCCGACAGGGGTCAGCCCTTGATGACGGCGGCGAGTTTGGGTCCGACGAATTTACAGAGAATATCGGCAAGCGCCTCGTCGCTGAAATCGAAGAAAACTTCGTTGTCCGCAAAAGAAATCTGGAGTCCGGCACCGAACTCATTGGTCAGATTGATCTTCGGGTTCGCCTTGAGATCCGCGAGAAGCGCGGATTTGAGGACACTCTCCACCTCCCCCTGTTCCTTCTGCGGGAGAAGCAGTTCGATTCCGGCGTCGGAGGATGGATTCTGCCGGTATGCTTTCGCCATTTCAAGAATGATCTGCCCCATCAGGCCGGGAGTCATCGCTTTCGCGGCGCAGTCTCTGGCAACGGCATTGAGTTTTGCAAGCAGATCCGCTTTGAGGGCGATCACGGCATCGCGCGAAGCCTGCTGAATCGCCTTGAACGCCTTGTCCTGTTCCGCGGCGGCAAACGCTTTCGCTTTTTCCGAATCCGTTTCAGCCTGGGCTTTTGCATCGGCAATGATTTTCGCCGCCTCTTTTTTTGCGTCCGCGATGATCGCGGCTTTTTCCTCTTCGGCTTTCTGAATTCCATCCGTATGAATCTTGTTCAGCAACCCCTGTAGATCTTCTGCCATGGTAAAACTCTCCATCTTTGTGGAAATGCAGATGCATTTGCCGTGTATTATATATGATATTTGATTATTTATCTCCTGAATTCAAATGAAAAATATACACCCGAAATGGAAGATGTAAAGCGATTCCCTGAAAAAAATCAAAAAATTATAGTCACCAAATAATTTAATAATATAACTAAATTGCTTTCCGATATTCGGCAAATATGACTTGATGAAAAAGTGGAATCATGCTAAGTTACCTCTTGCCGGAAAATTTCCGGCAAGAGAGATCCAGAGGCACAGATGAATTATCAGGAACTAGAAAAATTATTCCCGTTCAAGCACCGTTACATCACGGTCGGTCAGAACAGGATTCACTATATCGACGAGGGCGCGGGAAATGTTCTTCTGATGTTTCATGCGTGTCCGATGTGGTCTTTCGCCTACCGCAGGCAGATTCAGGAGTTTGCCGCGGATCACCGCGTCATCGCATTCGACATGCTCGGCTTCGGTTTATCCGACAAACCCTATGATTTCGATTATACGCTGACGGGACACATCAACCTCGTGGAAAGCCTGATCGCCGCGCTTGAACTCAAAAATATCACGCTGGTCATGCACGGCTGGGGCGGCACGATCGGAATGGGATTCGCGGTCCGGCACCCGAACCTGGTCACGGCTCTGGTCATTCTCAATTCAATGGCGTTTTCCGATTTCCCGCTTCCGTGGCGTCTCTACCCCTGCCGCGCTCCGTGGCTCGGCTCCAAGATCATTCTCGACCTGAAAATGCTTCAGTTCGGAGTCAATAAACTTCCGCGGGAAATCGCAGACGCATACCGTTATCCTTTCCTGAGCAAGGAGAGCCGGATTCCCCTGCTCCGTTTCATTGAGGATATTCCCGTGGCTCCCGAGGCGGATTCCGCGCAGACCATTCTCGCCATTGAAACGGGGCTCTGGATGTTCAACAGCAAGCCGGCATGTATCATCTGGGCAATGCGCGACTGGCTTTATACACCGAAATCACTGAAATTCTGGGAACACTACCTGCCGAATGCGGATGTCTGCACGCTTCCGAATGCAGGAAGATATATACAGGAAGACGCTCCGGAAAAGATCAATGAGATCATGCGCGACTTTCTGGAAGAAAACGATTTATAACAGGGCGAAGCATGGACAGCAGCGGCATACAGTTGGAAATGAATTTCGACGGCGCAATGGGCAACCGTTTCAAGGAAAAACTCGACAACGGCAACTTTCAGGTGCTTGTGGAGGTCAACGCTCCTCCCTCGGAAACGAAACTCGCCGACGCCGTCACGAGATTTTCAGAGATTGAATATCTCGTCTCGGCAAAACAGGAGCTCAATGCCGCGCTGACGTTCACCGACCGCTACGCATACCCCGAGGCGCTCGACAACATTCAATTTGCCGCGGCGCTCTGCAAAACGGACCGTGACAGGCATCTGATCTGCGTCAGCGGACGCGACCGCACGGTTTCCGATCTGGAAAAAATACTCGGGCACGCAGCCAATGAAGGATTCAAAAATATCATCGCGGTTTCCGGAGAAAGCATAAAAGGCGACAGCCTGAAGCAGGTTCAGTCACGCCTGTTCACGGAAAGTGTCCATACGCTCAGAAGCATCCGTGAGAAATTCAATAAGAACCTGTTTGCCGGATGCGCCGTCAATCCTTACAAGTATACTCCCTGCACCTGTTTCCCGCAACATTTCAAACTGTTCAAGAAGATCAGCCTCGGGGCGTCATTCATGGTGACTCAGTTCGGCTGGGACATGCTGAAACTCCAGGAACTGCGCTGGTCCCTGTTCCGGCGTTCGCTCCATATTCCTTCGATCGCACGTTTTCTGGTTCTGACGCCGGACAAAGCCGAAGAAATCTGTTCCGGCAAACTGCCCGGAGTCCATATTTCACCGGATTTTCAGGCGATGCTCCGCCGTGAAACCATGCACTCCATGGCACAGTTCGAGGCAGCGCAGTGGCGCAGAATCCAGATTCATGCCGCAGGCGCCCGTTTTCTCGGTTACAGCGGGATCCAGATTGCAGGCCTGGAGCGTCCGGACCAGATCAATATCATGCTGAACCGGATCAGGGAGGCTCTGAACGAGTTTGCAGGATTCGAAGAATGGCGGACAGCCTATCAGGAATACTATGCGCGCCTTGACATGGCGCCCTACCCCTACCGTTTTTATGAATTCGAGGAGCTGTTCTCGAAAGCGCATCCGTCCGAAATGCCGCGCATGGCGAATGCGGAAATCCCTCCGTTGGAAGACGGGGAAAAGTTCAAGCTGAACCTTGCGCACAAACTCTTTGCGAATGCAGACAGGCTTCCCGCTTCGGAACGTTACCTGACGAAAAAACTGCTGGTCTCCTGCCGGGGCTGTCCGGAGTGCCGTCTTCCGTCCACGGCATTCGTGTGTCCCGAGACCTGTCCGAAAGGAATGGCGAACGGTCCCTGCGGAGCGTCAAAAGCCAACGGCGAATGCGAACATACCAGCAAAGAGTGCATTTACTCCAAGCGTATGCGCATTGCAGCTCAGAACAACGATTATATCTCTCTTGAGGAAACTTACGTCAAACCCGTGGATAAGCGCAGACGGTAAAGACGGGAAGAACATCTGAGGCTGTCTTCGACTCTTTTTTCTTTCCTGATAAAGTTTTTCTATAAAGCCGCCGTTCTGCTCAAAATCATAGCACAAACGGATGATCTGACGATTCAACAAATACTTGGTCAGTCGATTAATATCAGAGCAGGATCAGCTACAATTTCCCGACGCGGACGTCCGGTTATTTCATACTGATAATTAATCCATCTCTGAATTTCGGAAAAATCAGCAATCCGCCGTTATCCACCATGTTTTTTGCAATCAGACCCATAAAAATTGTCTTTCCCGTCCTTCCGGCCTTTACTGCTTCACCAGAATTTTTGCGGCGAACTCAAGCCCGAATTTGGAAATGAATCCCAGAATCCACGACAGCAGCACAATGATGACTGTCTCCGGGAAAAACTTCGCGGAAGTAAATTTCGCAATCAGCAGGAACATCACCACAAGAGACGCAATCATGCCCCACGGTTCGGGATGCAGTCCCAGCAGACCGCAGATGAAAGCAATCAGCAGCATACCGGAAAAATCCCCCTGCGTTTTCGTGATCTTCAGAGCAGACCACAAAACACCGGCGGTAAACAGCACCTGAACACAGAACGAAAGTATTTCACGGAACTCCGCCATACAGGAAACCTCCTCTGTTTAATCCCGTGTTTTTTCCTGATCTTCCACAAAATTCTCCCATGCATCCTCAATGTCTCCGACCCGGAGTTCGAGCATGTCGTATTCCTCACCCTCCGGCAGTTCGGAGTCGGCATTCAGAAGACCCAGTGTATTCAATATCTGGGCATGGAAAGATTTCATCTTGTGAACAATATGCGCGGGAATCTCTCTGCCCTGATAACGCTCCAGCAGGGAGCGGGAAAACTCAATACGCTGGTCATTGACCTCAAGAAGACGTGACCGCAGAGGAGTTTTCGCCTCCTCGACAACAGGATTGAAATGTTCAAACGCCTCCTCCCAACTGTCCTCGACAAAATTCAGGAAGGTGATCTCCTGCGCGTCATCGACAAACTTCACGCACATGATATCCTGAAGCTTTTTATAGAATGTCTCGAAAGAGTCCTGACCGTTGGCGATATCATCCACGATCATCGCATAAATTTCGGTATGGCTCAGAGGCGCATTCACTTCATCCAGAATCGAATCGACGGAATCCAGCTTTCCGGCGGATGCGGAAAAGTCTTCGGGGCGCAGTTCCTTGACTTTCTCCGGCTTCTCATGAGAATGTTCATGATGATGCCCGCAGCACTCATGGCTGTCATGCTCATGATGATGCTCCGGTTCCACGGATTCTCCGGCGGTGGCAAGATCGTCCAGCGGCACCAGCACCCAGTCGGCATCGTCGCGGCGGATCGCCACATCGCGCATCATGGAAGGATACTCGTCAAGCGAAAGATAAGGTTTCCGGCGGAGGTCATGTCCTGCGGTAAACGCACAGAGATAGGCGTGCGCGATCTGATCCGGAATCTCCAGATATTCTCCGTAATCCTCATAAGTCTGAATGACCGCCTCCTCGAAATACCCGAGATACTCGTCCAGAGCGAATTTATCCGGCAAATCGTCTTTGGAACAGTATTCCAGCGAAAAGACTCCGTTGCGCCAGTCCTCAACCGTCGCGATGACCGCATCTCCTTCGGAAAAATGATTCTCTCTGTAGAATGCGCTCAGGTCAAACGCGGAAACCGAAACCATCGCCATTTCAGGGCTGGACGCCCGTTTCAACGCCTCATAATTTTCCGACGACTCGGCAACGATGCAGTCGATCATGACCGAACGTCCGAGCAGCATGAAAGTCCGCGCAATCTGTCCGAGCTGTGCGGTATAGGATACCACCGGCAGTTCCCCCTTTGTCCCTTTCACGGAAAGCAGATACTCATCCGCGAAAAGCTCGTCGGAACAGAACGGTGCAAAACGCGCACCGTAAAGCAGGACGCCATCCTTGATCTCAAGCCTGGACGGCAGGATTTTGATCTTCGTTCCCTTGAAAAAGGGCGCACGGTTCCAGCAGACGGCATTATGAGTGTTGGAATTGAAGAAGATATCCGAACGCCCTTCCAGAATCAACTCGATATCACGTTCGACCCGCTCCTTGCGTTCGGCGGGAGGCAGAGCCGCGTTCTGGTTCACGAAAGCAACGACGTCGTTCACGGAAAACGATTCCGCATTCTCCATGGATTTCAGAAACTTCCCGACGGCGTCCTCAACCACACTTACACTGACCTGCTCTGACATACACCCCCGTCCTTTCCTGTGTCAAAAGTTTGTAAAATGATTCATCTGCGCCAGTTTCCGGTGCAGAAAACCGGAAATATAATCATTCAGATCGTCCTGCGTCCAGTTTTTCATCTCCTCAACCGTCACGGCGTTTTCAAGATCGAACTCGCCGCTTCTGATCCGGTTCAGGCGGTACAGGCACGCCCCGCATCCGAGCTTCGCGCCGACATCCGCGCAGAGGGTGCGGATATAGGTTCCCTTGGAACAGGAAACCGTAAAATCGGCGTAGGGCAGTTCAATCCGGTCCATCGTGATGGAATGAATCGTGATCGGTTTCGCTTCACGCTCGATCTTCTGCCCCTTGCGCGCAAGCTCGTAAAGACGCTCTCCGCCTTTTTTCACCGCGGACACCATCGGCGGGATCTGTTCGATATCACCGACAAATCCCGCGAAAGTATCGCGCAGCATCTGTTCCGTCACACCGGAAGGATCGCTTTCACGGATCACATTGCCGTCCATGTCCTGCGAATCGGTCTCTTTGCCGAGCAGGATCGTTCCTTCGTAAACTTTGTCTTCGCCGCTGAACTTCTGGCTCAGCTTCGTAAATTTTCCGAGCACGACGACAAGCAGTCCGGTCGCGGCAGGGTCCAGGGTTCCGCAGTGCCCCACTTTCGGGACATTGAAACGGGAACGCACAAACGCCACGACGTCGTGACTCGTCCATTCCGTCGGTTTGTTGACAAGAAGCACGCCGCTGCGGTCGAAAATCGGCAGGCGGTGCCGGGCGGGATTATTTCTCATTGAGCTCCATCTCCACGTTGTTTGCAAGTATCTTTTCAGCTTCTTCAATCGTCGGCGCGGAGATAGAACAGCCCGCAGCCATCTCATGACCGCCCCCGTTCAGCCGTCTCGCGATCCTGCCGACGGATATCTGTCTCGCCTTGGAACGGAGCGAGACCTTGAAGCCTTCTTTCTCCTTCCGGATCACCGCCGCGACAACAACGCCGTCAATCGCGCGCAGCGACTCGATGACCTGCTCCGTATTGCGCAGGTCCACCTCATATTTTTTCAATAAATCAGGATCCAGATAGAACCACGCGAACTTTCCGCCGAACTCTTTCTTCATGTGATTGCAAAGCAGGTCCGCTTCAAAACGCGCCATATTTTCCGGTTTGGAAAGAAAACAGTTCCTGATGATGTGCCGGCGGTCCGCGCCAAGCTCCAGCAACCGCGCCGCGGCACGCAGAGCCTCCGGCGTCGTGTTGTCGAACCGGAAACAGCCGGAATCCGTAATGATCCCCAGCATCAGCAGAGTCGCGGAAACGGGGCTGATCATCAGAGTCGCGGCTTTCGCGATCGAAAGAACAATCTCGGCAGTCGAACACGCCGTCGGCACCACATAACTCGCGTCGCCGTAACGCTCATTGTCCGGATGATGATCAATATTCAGGCATGGTATTGTAATGCCGTCCTCCTTGATACAGGGAGCGGACACGCGCATTCTGGTCGAAGCATCCAGTGTGATCAGGAGCGAATAACATTCAACGCCAAGCGTCGTAATGGAAGTGATCAGCCCGCTCGGGACAAAATCCTGATACATGTCAGGCACCGATTCGGGAATCAGCGCATCCACGAAAAAACCGTTTTCGCGCAGGATGAAATACATGCCGCAGAGCGAACCGACCGCATCGCCGTCGGGACGCTCATGGGTCATCAGCAGAATCCGCCCCTTGCCGCGAAGCTGTTCAAGACGGTCCTTTACCTCGGCAAGAGTGATGTCATTGCTCATTTTCTTCCAGTTCCCGAATCAGTGAAAGGACCTTGTCGCCTTCCTCAAGGTTCATATCGTGGACAAAATGAAGCACCGGCGTATATTTCAGGATCACATGCCTGGAAACATTGTGCTGGATATCCGGGCGGAGCTTGTTCAGAGCCCTGAGAATCTCCTCCGGCGGCTTCGATCCGAAAACACTGACATACACCGTCGCATTGCGGAGCGATTCCGACGCATGGACTTTGGTTACGGAAACAAGGGTATCGCCTCCGCCGACCCCGCGTTTCTCGATGATATCTGCAATTTCCCGTTTCAGGATTTCGTTGACACGGGCAATTCTGTCGTGAGACTGAGCCATTTGCACACCTCCTTCTTAAGGATTTTTCCGGATTTACGGAACAGGCTTTTCGCAACCTGCCGGCAGATTCATAGAGTCGCGCCGGCAGGCAAATGTTCGATGATAACAGATCAGAGTGTCGCTTTTTTCAGCTCGATTTCATAGAACTGGATCACATCGCCGACATCGAAGTCGAGGAAGTTGTCCAGCTTGATGCCGCATTCCATGCCCTGACGCACTTCCTTGACATCGTCCTGAAAACGGCGGAGGGAACGCACTTCCCCGTTGAAGATCAGCTCGCCTTTCCGGAATACGCGCGATTTGCTGCCGACCTTGACCACTCCCTTATCCACCATGCAGCCGCAGATCTTCGGACCTCTGGACAGCTCGAAAATCTTCAGGATATGAGCTACGCCGAGTTCTTTCTCGCGTTTATCCGGCTCAAGACGACCCGCCATAGCGTCCTTGATGTCTTCCAGCAGCTCGTAAATGATACTGTAAAGACGGATTTCGACATTCTCTTTCTTCGCCAGGTCGTTCACGCCGGGATTGACGCGGACGTGGAATCCGATCACAATGGCATTGGAAGAAGCCGCAAGCTGGACATCGCTTTCCGTAATCGCCCCGACACCGGCATGAAGCACTTCCACGCTGATTTTTTCGGACGGCAGTTTCTTGAGAGACTCCACAATCGCTTCGGAGGAGCCGCAGACGTCAGTCTTCACCACCACTTTGAGCGTATTGCGTTTGCCGTTCTCCATCTGCGAGAACAGATCGTCAAGCGTCATGCCGCCGCCTTTGCCGGAGAGAGTCTCCACACGTTTGCTGGCGCTCCTCGCTTCACCGATTTCTTTGGCTTCCTTCTCGCTCTTGCAGACCACAAGCTTCGTTCCTGCATCCGGCACACCGCTCAGACCGACAATCTTCACCGGAGTGCTCGGGCCTGCAGACTTGATGCGCTGTCCGCGATGATCGATCAACCCCTTGACTTTGCCGTAATATTCACCGCAGATGATCGGATCGCCCACATGAAGCGTCCCGTTCTTGACCACGATGCTGGCGGTCGGCCCGTATCCCTGTTCGAGCTGGGATTCCAGAACAAACGCCTCGGCTGGACGCTTCGGATTGCCTTTGAGCTCCAGCATCTCCGCCTCCAGCAGGATGCGCTCAAGAAGATCGTCGATCCCCTGCCCTGTCTTTGCAGACACTTTGACGACGCCGATCGTTCCGCCCCAGTCTTCCGGCATCAAACCGTTCTGCTGCATATTCAGAAGCACCTTGTCCGGATTGGCATTCGGCAGGTCAATCTTATTCATCGCCACAATGATCGGCACTTTCGCCGCCCTGGCATGATTCATGGCTTCGATGGTCTGCGGCATGAAACCGTCATCCGCGGCAACCACAAGCACTACGATATCCGTCACATTGGCGCCGCGGGCACGCATCGCGGTAAACGCTTCGTGCCCCGGGGTATCGACAAATGTAACCGACTTATTGCCACAGTGCGCAATCGACGCGCCGATATGCTGTGTAATTCCTCCGGCTTCCCCCGCCGCGACGCGCGTTTTGCGGATCGCATCCTGCAATGAGGTCTTGCCGTGGTCGACATGCCCCATGAAAGTCACGATCGGCTGACGTGCAATGATATCTTTCGGGTTATCCGCAAATTCAATTTCCTCCGGAGCATCGGCACTCTGGCTGCCGGCATCCTTCTGAACATGCTCCTCTTTTCCGCGCTTGTCAATCACGAGCGTGAATCCCATCTTCGCGGCAAGTTCGACGGCTACGGCGGGCTCCAGCATCTGGTTGATGCTCGCAAGGACATTCATCATCATGAGACTGGTAATCACCTCATTCGGGCGCTTTCCAAGGGCTTCGGCAAGGCTCTTGACAATGACCGGTCCCTTGATATGAACCTCCTGCTGTCCGGCAGATGCGGCGGAAACCGCTCCTCCACCGTCCCGGTTTCCGGCTCCGCGTCCGGGCTCCCCGCCTCTTTTCGCCATCAGTTCGTCAAGATAAGATTTCACAAGCTCAACAGCATCAGGCGGAATCACAGAGCTGGCGCTCTTCACGTCATCCCCGAATCCCTGCGACTCCAATTCTTTAATGATCTCCTTTACGGAAACGCCATACTTATCCGCAAGAGTTTTGACTTTTACACTTTTTGTTCCCATGAAAATCCCTTTGACAATTCACTTTTTGCCGGAACCTGAAATCGAAATGTGCGGCAATCCGTCCGGCAGACGATTACTGCTGCTCCCCGTCGGAAGCACCGTCCGATGTTTGATTGATCTTTGCCAGCCCTTCTGAAATCGCATTCACGGTTTCTTCATCCATTCCCTTGATCGCAGCGATATCGGAAATTCCCGCGCTCCTCAGCCCTTCCACCGTCAGATAACCGTTGTTCACCAGTATTTCCGCCTTGGCAGGAGAAATGGAAAGTTCGGAGGAAAGCTGCGAAATATACTGCGTCTTCTTCTCCTCGAAAGAGTCTTCTTTCACCGCGTCGTCCGTTACAAAATTGATGTTCCAGCCGATGAGTTTCTGCGCAAGACGCACATTCTGCGCTTTCTTGCCGAACGCCAGACGGGAATTCTCGGAATTGACGCGGATCGTCAGCATTCTGCGGTTCTCATCCACGCTGATTGATTCGAGCTTCGCAGGATGCAGGGCATTCGCGGCATACACCTTGATATCATCCTCATAACGGATGATGTCAACACGCTCATTGCCGAGCTCGCTTGTAATATTGCGGACCCTCATGCCGCGCATTCCGACACACGCGCCGACCGGGTCGATGCGAGGATCGTTGCTCCGGACCGCGATCTTCGTGCGCATTCCGGCTTCTCTGGCGATTCCGGCGATCTCAACGACACCGTCGTGAATCTCGGAAACCTCGCGTTCAAACAGTTTTTTGACAAAACCCGGATTCGAGCGCGACAGAATCAGACTCGGTCCGGACACCAGCGTATCCACTTTGACCAGCAATGCGTTGATGCGCTCCCCGACCATATACTGCTCTCCGGGAACCTTGTCCTTCGCGGCAATGATACCCTCGGATTTCTGAAGGTCAACAATAATCGCGCCGGCTTCGATACGTTTCACGGTGCCGTTGACGATCTCCCCGACTTTCTCGTCATATTCCTCTTTCACAATGGCTTTTTCCGCTTTGCGGAGCTGCTGGAGAATCGCCTGGCGCGCAGTCTGCGCGGCAATGCGCCCGAAGTTTTTCGGGGTCACTTCCCATTCCACCACGTCTCCGAGCTGGACATCGGGATACTTCTCCTTCGCCTTTTCGATTGTGATCTGGTCATTGTTCGGGAAAGTATCGACGACTTCGAGTTGCGCCCAGGCTCTGATTTCGCCGGTCTGGCGGTCCAGCTTCACAGCCAGATTGGAAGCAGGATGAATGCTTTTGCGCGACGCTGTCAAAATAGCCTTTTCGACGGCGTCCACGAGCTGCTCTTTACTGATTCCGCGTTCCTGTTCGATATACTCAAGAGTTGCCAGAAGTTCATTGTTCATAATTACCGCCTCCAGGCTGTTAAAATTTTTACCCAAACGGTGCCAAAAAATAAGGCGGGTCTTTTGGCGAAACCCGCCTGATCCTCCCCGTATTCAGCAAGCGGGGACAGGCAACCAATAAAATTACAATTATAATCTACATCCTTTCCGTGTTTTCTTCAAGCTCTTTTAGAGGGATTTTATACTTTTCATGGAAATGCAGAACTTTTTTTCCGCAAAATTTAGTCTTTCCGACTTGAAAAGCAGTGCAACTGCAAGTTATATTATATATTTTGAAATAGCAATAATGCAATCTTATCATAATTGAAAGGATCTTTAAATGGCAGAAAAGAAAAAAGTACTTGTGAGAAAGTCTGCGGTCAAAACCCACAAGCAGAGCGAAAAAGCCCGCGTCAGACATAAATCCCGCAGAAACACGATCAGCACAATGGAAAAGAAACTCCGTGCCGCCGTCGAAGCCGGAGACAAAGATTCCGCCGCGGAACTCCTCAAGACTCAGTATGCGGCTCTTGACAAAGCAGTCAAATCCGGCACGTTCCACAAGAACAAAGCGGACAGAAAGAAATCCCGTCTCGCTTCTCTTGTCAACAGCGCTGCAAAGAAAGCCGAAGCTCCCGCTTCCTGAATCCGCACAGTCTGACTGTTGTAAAACTCCGCATTTTTCCGTGCGGAGTTTTTTTTGTACACACAGGGGAAAAACAAAAAGATGGAACGAAGCAGAGGAATGCTTAAAATTTCAAGCTGACGGACAGGCTGTCATTGACGCAGTTTATCTCGTTTCTTTTTCAGAACAGATTCTATCTTCAAGCGTGTTTCGGGGGTTGTCCGGATTTCAAAAGAATCCCCTTTCACGGTGATTTCATCCACATTCAATTCAATCTTCATCCGTTTGAAGAAATCCGCCACGCCGATCTTGTCTTTTCGGACAATCTCCGGTAAATCTTTGAAACACAAGGTCAGCTTTTCCGGCTGCGGCGATGCAACACCTGCAACCAACGCCTTCGATTTGAAACGTCTCATATTTTCGGCGGAACGCACCTGCTCAGCCGGTATGGACTCACAGGCTGCGGCTTCCGGCTCCGACAGCGGCTTCTCAGCTTTATTCCTGAAAACAGTTTTTATTTTCGTTTCCCGCTTCACCTGCGGAGCAGGAACAGACGCTTCCGCCCTGTTCAAAGCCGCTTTCTTTGCCGCTGCGACATTTTCCCTCACCTCGTCGGCGCTCATGAACACGTCCATCTTCGCACGCGGCATATCCTTTCTGCCGGAATAGACCGCAACAGCCAGGATCACCCCGCAAACCATGAACATTGCGGCGATCTTCCAGAGTGCAGGCGCAATACGGAACTCCCTGCGGGGATTCATCGCACGGCGGATTTCCGCACGGTTTCCGTCCGGCAGAGTTCCGTCATACGCAGTCGAATCCAGCATAGACTTCGTCAGATTCCATGCGGCGGAAAGCTCCTTCCATTCTTCACGGCACGCCGGACAGGTCTCCAGATGGACGCGCAGAACCGCTGCATCCTCCGGCGAAAGTTCTCCGGCAAGATACGCCGTCATCCATTCCCTGATTTTCTCACACTCTTTCATAGGAGCTCCTTCTCCCTGTAAGCGTTCCGCAATTTTTTCAAGGCTCCGTGCAGAATGAAACCGACGTTTGAGACGGTCAGGTTCATGATCTCAGCGATCTCCTTATAAGACTTATCATGTTCCATTTTCAGAATGACAATTTCCCGTTCCCGCTCATTCAACGATTCAAACAGGGAACGCGCCAGCGCAACATCATCCTTGCGGACCGATGCCGCATCCGCCCCCGGCGTCACGGCTCCGGACCCGGAATCAGGCTCTGCATCCAGACTCACGTTCAGACGCATCCGCGCCGACTTGAGAATGTCAAGACAGATATTCCGTGTCGTCCGGAACAGCCATGCGCCGGGATTCTCCACCACGCCCGGCGGAGGTCCCTGCAGGAACCTCACATACCTGATATAGGCATCCTGCACGGCATCGCACGCACCCGCGTGGTCTTTCAGGTAACGCATGGCAAAACGGATCAGCCCGCGTTCGGTTCCCGTGATCAGCGCCTCAATTTCTTCCTCGCTGTAAGTGCCTCTATTCATTCAGACGATTCTGCTGCGACTTTATTAGTATGCAAAGCACAATTTTCATTTCATGATCTCTGCAAGCCGGTCGACTGTCCCGTCGAAGAAACGCATACACGCCTCAACCGGTTTCCCTGTATAAAAATCAACACCCGCATCCTTCATGATGTCGAGCACATCTTTGGAATCACCGGCTTTCAGGAATCCCATGTAGGGCTCGATCTCTCCGGCAAGAATCTTTTTCGACAATGCGACGGCGGCGGAAAAACCGGTCGCATATTTATAGACATAGAAATCATAATAGAAATGCGGAATGCGCGCCCACTCCCAGCGGATCCGGTCATCCGGCCGGACGGCGTCGCCGTGATACCGGGCATTCAGGGCAAAATATTTTTCGGACAGGAGATCGGCGGTCAGCGGCGTTCCGGCTTCGGAGAGTGCGGACATGTCACGCTCGAATTCCGCGAACATGGTCTGGCGGAAAACCGTCCCGCGTACCTCATCGGCAAGATGGTTCAGGAGATATGCGCGGATGCTGTCGTCCGGCGCGTTTTCCATCAGGTGATGATGCAGCAGCAGTTCATTCGTGGTTGACGCGACTTCTGCGACGAAAATCTTATAGGATGCGTAATGAAACGCCTGGCTGCGATCGGAAAAGTAGGAGTGCATGGAGTGTCCGAGCTCATGCGCAAGCGTGAAAACGCTGTCCAGTGTGCCGGAATAATTCAGCAGGATATAGGGCGGCTTGCCGTAACAACCGCTGGAATAGGCACCGGAACGCTTGCCGCGGCATTCGGGAATGTCAATCCAGCGCTGTTCAAATGCGTTGTCGATCGCGGAATGATACTCCTCTCCGAGCACCGTCAGAGAATCCTTCACATATCGGACGGCATCCTTCCATTCGACCTCCATCTTGCATTCCGGCAGGAGCGGCGTATGAATGTCATACATATCCAGCGTTTCCAGTCCGAGCTTTTCGGCGCGCAGGCGGAAATACTTATGAATGGACCCCATATTCTCATGGACCGTGTCAATCAGCCCATTGTAAACGGAAAGCGGCACGTTGTCTTCAAACAGCGAAGCCTCCAGAGCAGACGGGAACTTGTGAAGTTCCGCGCTCAGGGCGGAAGTCTTGAAGTTCGCGTCAAGCAGCGAAGAAAAGGTATTCTTAAACCTGGCATAAGTATCATAAGTCGCTTCAAAAGCCGCCTTGCGGACTTCGCGTTTCGGGGATTCCAGAAACTTGATGTAGTTGCCGTGAGTCAGTTCCGTTTTCACGCCGTCCTCGCCGGTAATTTCACCGAAACGGAGATCGGCGTCATTCAGCAGGGAGAACGTCTTATACGGAGTGCCGAGCACGTCAGCACTCATACTGAGAATACGTTCCTCCGCGGCGGAAAGCGTATGTTTGCGTTCCTTGCCGATTTCGTCAAGCGTGCGCTTGTAAAATGCCAGCACAGGAGAATTGCAGTAATGTTCAAAGACCTTTTCGTCCATCGCAATCAGCTCCGGCTGGAACCAGGCGCATTCGCCGCCGATTTCGGCATGTTTTGCGCTGATGCGGTCGAGACGCGCCCTGTTTGCGGAATTTCCGGTATCCTCGTCCGCCTTCAGATGCGCATAAACATAGAGACGCTCCAGCACAAGCCCGAGTTCGTCATCCGCCTGAAACGCCGCAAGCAGAGTCTCCGGGCTTTCGGCAAGACGCCCCTTGAACTTCAGGAACGCCTTCACTCCGTCGTCGATTTCCGCAAAATCCTTTTCCCACTGGGCGTCGTCGGCATAAAGCCGGGAAAGATCCCATGTCATGTTCCGGTCGATTTCATTGCGAGACTTTGCCGTATGATCCATTATTTCACCGTCTTTCGTTAGATTACTGATTGATTTTCATGAAATATAACCGTTTGTTTCCAAATCTTCAAGCTTTTTCATTTGCCCCTGACACAAAAGAGGAGTATATTAAACACTTATGGCCCAATGAAAAAAGAGAGGAGTCCAACATGTCTGAAAACTATTATGTAACCACACCGATCTATTATGTCAATGACAAACCGCATATAGGACACTCCTACACAACCATGCTGGCGGATGTCCTGACCCGTTTCCATGCGGCAATGGGAGAGGACACTTTCTTCCTGACCGGAACCGACGAACACGGGCAGAAGGTACAGAAAGCAGCGGAACAGCGCCACATGGCTCCTCTCGCGCACTGCGACGAAACCGTGGTCCGTTTCCAGGAACTCTGGAAACGCCTCGGCATTCATAACAGCGACTTCATCCGCACGACTCAGGAGCGCCATAAGAAAATCGTCTGCAAGATTCTTCAGGAGCTTTTCGACAAGGGGCTCATCTACAAGGCGGAGTACACCGGTCATTACTGTGTCCCCTGCGAGCGTTATTTCACGGAAAAGGATCTGCTCGAAGGCGGGCTCTGCCCCGAATGCAGGCGCCCGACGACCAAACTGGTAGAGTCCAACTATTTCTTCAGAATGAGTCAGTATCAGGACTGGCTTATTGATTACATCAAGACGCATCCGGGATTCATCATGCCGGAATACCGTTCCAACGAGACCCTCGGCTTTCTCCGCAAACCGCTGGGAGACCTCTGCATCTCGCGCCCGAAATCGCGTCTGTCCTGGGGAATTGAGCTCCCGTTCGACAAGGATTATGTCTGCTACGTCTGGTTCGATGCGCTGATCAACTACATTTCCGCCATCGGCTACGGCACGGACGATGAGAAGTTCCGCAAATGGTGGTCCGGCGCACATCACCTGATCGGCAAGGACATCCTGACCACGCATACCGTCTACTGGCCCACGATGCTCAAGGCGATGGGACTCCCGATGCCGAAATCCATTTTCGCACACGGCTGGTGGCTCAGCGGACAGGACAAAATGAGCAAGTCGCTCGGCAACGTCGTCAACCCGATGGACATGATGAATCTTTTCGGCGTGGACGCGTTCCGTTACTGCCTCATGGCGGAAATGGTGCTCGGAAGCGACGCCTCGTTCACGCAGGCGTCTTTCATCAAGCGCTACAACAGCGATCTTGCAAACGACCTCGGCAACATGCTGAGCCGCGCAGTCAAGCTCACGATCAAATATTTCGACGGGCGCGTGCCCAGGCCGGGCAATCTTGAGGACGTCGATCTGGAACTCAAGGATCAGGCGATCGCCTCCATCGGGCTCATGCGCAATGCGGTCGAAAACATGAAGATCGACCGCGGGCTTGAACACGTCATGAACGTAGTCCGCGCGGCAAACCGCTATATGGAGAAAACCGCTCCGTGGACCCTTGCCAAACAGGGCAACATGGAGCGTTTGGCGACGGTTCTTTACACTGCGTCCGAAACCCTGCGCATTGTATCGGGCCTCCTGCTTCCGGTCATGCCATGCAAAATGAAAGAGTTCCGCATGAAACTCGGACTGCCCGAAGACATCGCGGCAAAATCCGATTTCAGCGGGCGTCTCGAAAAGTGGGGCACACTCGAATTCGGCACGCAGGTGCATGACATCGAGGCGCTCTTTCCGAGAATCGTCATCGAAGATCCGATGGCGCAGCTCAAGGCGGAAGGCAAGAAGGCAAAGCCGAAACCGGAGGCGGTCAGGACGGAAAACGTTGCCGTCGGAGAAAATATGGTCACGATTGACGAATTCTTCAAGACGCAGCTAAAGACGGCAAAAGTCCTGGAGGCGGAAAAGGTGGAAGGCGCGGACAAGCTTCTCAAGCTCAAAATCGAGCTCGGCAATGAAACCCGCCAGATCGTTTCCGGTATTGCGAAACATTACAGGCCGGAGGAACTGGTCGGCAAGATCATCATTGTCGTGGCAAACCTCAAACCGGCGAAAATCCGCGGCATCGAGTCATTCGGAATGCTTCTCGCGGCAAAAACCGGCGACACGCTCAAGCTTGCGACCATCGACGGCGGCGATTTCCCCAGCGGAATCGCCGTGGGATGAGGAGCATGAGCTTCCCCCCGTTGTTTTATTGCAAACGGCAGAATAGCAAATGAGCATCGTAACGGCACTTCTGGCAATCCTGATCGGAGGGCTGATCGGAGGCGGGATCGCAAAACGCCTCGGACAGCCTCTCCTGCTCGGATATATCCTCGCCGGAGTCACGATCAGCCTCATCAACAGCGGGGCAAACGGGGTCGTCATCGACCAGAATCAGTTGCAGGGGCTCTCCGATATCGGCGTGGCGCTGCTTCTTTTCTCCATGGGGCTTGAGTTCTCGCTTGACGACATCCGCCCCGTCAGGAAGCTGGCGGTCTGGGGTTCGATCATTCAGGTTTTCGCCACGCTCCTGTGTGTTTTCGGCATTCTGAAAGGCTTTTTCGGTATTGCCGGCTACCCTGCATTGTTCGCCAGCGCCGCATTCGTTTCCACCAGTACCGCAGTCGTGCTCAAGAGCCTGACCATGCACAACCGTATGATGACGCTCTCCGGACGCTCCATGATCGGTGTTTCGCTGGTTCAGGACCTGATCGTCATTCCTCTGATGGTGCTCCTCATGAACGCCAACAACCTGAACGAAGGCTTCATGAACGCCCTGAAACCGGTCGGGATCGGCGCTGCATTCGTCACGGTGCTGTTTCTGGTCGGACCGCGCATCATTCCGCCAATCCTGCGGCACGTCTCCTCGTGGAATTCACAGGAGCTGTTCCTGCTTTGCGTGACGGTCATCAGCCTGGGAATCGGTTTTCTTGCGGACAAGATGTGCCTGACATTCTCTTTCGGCGCATTCATGGCGGGAATTCTGCTGAACGGTTCCGATTACGGCAAGAAAGCGCTTTACGAGATGCTCCCGGTGCGTGACCTGTTCAGCATGCTGTTTTTCGTTTCCATCGGCATGTTGATGAATGTCCCGTTCCTGATGAAACATTTCTGGGTGATCCTGCTGCTGGTCGTGCTCACGGGGCTCAGCCGCACGTTTTTCCTTGCGGTTCTCGCATGGCTGTTCAAATACCGCAATGTAATCCCCGCCGCCATGTTCTTCGGCATGTTCCCGACCTCGGAAATCGCATTCATCGTCCTCAGCTCCGGTTATGCGGCGGGAATTCTTACGCAGGATCTTTATATGCTGATGCTCTGCACCGTGATCTGCTCCATGGTGCTCGGTCCGCCGGTCTCCTCACTCACGACTCCCGCGTATGAATACCTCCGGAAACATTTCCCGACCGCAGTCATGAACACATTCAACATGCCGGAACCGGCTTTGACGAATCACATCATACTCGCCGGAGGCGGGCGTGTCCAGCGTGTGGTTGCAAAGGTGATGGAACATTTCGAGCTGCCTTACATCATCATAGAACCGAATTATTTTCTGTTCAACGACATGCGCAAAGACGGCTTTGAATGTATTTTCGGCTCTCCATCGGAGGAGGTGATCCTGAAAGCGGCGGCGGTCGGACGAGCCAGAATGATTATCGCGGCAGCACAGGAATTCAAAGTCAATACGGATATCATACGCAATGCGCGCCTTCTGAATCCCGATATCAAGATCGTCTCGCAGGCTTACTCTCAGGAAGAGGCGGACGCAATGCATGAATATAAGGTATTCGATGTCATGCGCCCCGTCTTTGAGCTCGGGCTGGACCTCTCGCGTCTTGCGCTTCACAAACTCGATTATTCCATGGTCCAGATACAGAACAATCTTCAGAAGATGCGCGATCAATATTCCACGCCGCTGATGCTGAGCCAAAGCGATGCAAAGCGGAGCGACAATCTGAGTTCTTTCGTCAGCATGGTGGATTTCAAGTGGATGGAGATCGGCAGGGATTCCGAGCTTGCCAACCGCACATTCTCCGGCAAATTCAAAGAGATCGGCAACATACATATCGTGGGCGTGATCCGCGGCAATGACATGATCCCGAATCCGGATGAAAAATTCATTTTCCTTGACGGCGACCTGCTTGCGGTCATTGCGCCGGATGAGGACCGTCACAAGTTTGCCGCCCTGCTCGGCAATGCCGGCTGATTTCATGCCGCATTTCGAGCCCGCTCCATACCGGAAGCGGAAACCGCGTGCCGCCGCAGAGATTTTATTCCTGTTTTTATTTCACATTCCGGTTGCAAAATCATGGATTCCAGCCATATTAACAGCCGGAAAAGCATGATTTACCGGGGAGTGCATTCATGAAAATTTCAACGAAGGGAAGATACGGGCTGCGCATTATGCTGGACCTGGCTCTGAATGCCGGTGCAAAACCGCGCATGATCCACCAGATCGCGGACTCGCAGCAGATATCCGAAAAATATATCAGCCGCCTCATCATCAAATTACGCAAAGCGGGAATGGTCAAATCCATTCGCGGCGCAAAAGGGGGATACCGGATCGCACGGTATCCGAAGAACCTGACTCTCCTTGAAATACTTGAAGTCATGGAGGGCCCCGTATCCATCGTCAACTGCGTCTGCCACCCGAAATCATGCAACGTCACAGAGGAGTGCGCCGCGCGGGAAATCTGGTGTAATCTGAACGAGGAAATCCGTCGGAGCATGGCGAAAATCACACTTCAGGACATCATCGAAAAATACAGGGAGAAACACGAAGGAAGCGAGTATTTCGATTACTGCATCTGACTCCGCCTATCTTCCATGCCTGCGGAAGTAGTGTTTTGAGTCCCCCCGGACATCCCAGAGGATCGTTTCCCCGACGGCGTCAATACTCCGGGTCAGTGCGGCAATACTCTGATCCGAACTTTCATTGATTCCAGGCTTTCCGGCGTAAAGCTGGTAACTTTTTCTGTATGAAGTATCCGTGACATTCGGCATGATGACGTTCCCGCCCGCGAGAAGCCCGAGCTCCCGCCCTTTCGGGTCCAGCGCCTGAAGCGCGGTCGTCGAAGCTATATTCACATCCTCCAGCAGCAGTCTCGCACAGGCAATCATCTTCAACCCGAGTTCCAACTGATGTTTCCGGTATTCATCCGCGAGGGTCATTCCGGCGCCGAGGGGCGTATCTTCATGCGGGATATAAGGTCCCATGCCGATCATGTCAATATCATGCTCCTGGAAGAAACGCAGATCTTTCACCAGATGCTTCACGGTCTGTCCGGGCAGCCCGATCATGACACCCGTCCCGACCTGATAATCCAGTTCGCGCAAAGAACGCAGGCACGCCACACGCGCCTCATAACTGTGATCCGCCGGATGCAGTTTCGCATAGAGTTCCGGATCGGACGCCTCGATACGGAGCAGGTAACGCGTCGCGCCCGCCTCCCTCCAGCGGCGGTAGGTCTCGGGAGACTGTTCTCCGAGAGAGAGCGTGATTCCCGCCTGATGATCCGTCTTTGCGCAGATTTCACGCACAATGCTTTCAATAAATTCCGTGAACTCGTCCGACATCATCTCTCCCGACTGCAGAACGAGAGACGCAAAACGGTGACGGTATGCCCACAATGCGGTTTCGATGATTTCCTCTCTGGAAATCTGAAACCGCTTCACATTCCGGTTTCCGCTGCGGATACCGCAGTAATAACAGTTTTTCCGGCAGATGTTGCTGATCTCGATCAGGCCGCGGATGCTTACTTTCTTCCCGATGTATTTCAGTTTCATCTGATAGGCGTCGTCATAAAGACGGCGAAGCTCGCCGGGCTCAGTCAGGCTGAGCAGTCTTTCGAGTTCATGATCGGTCACGGGGCACCTCCTTCCAAATATTACCGAAATAGTCGTGAAATATAAAATACAGCTTTTAATTTTCTTTTCAAGGAGTATATTACCGGAAAACCGTAAACAATGCAGGGGAATGAACCATGTTGACACTTGCAGAAGAAATTGCGACACTGCGCAAGGAGCGCAATGCCGTCATACTCGCCCACAATTATGTCACCAGCGATATTCAGGACATTGCCGATTTCACGGGCGATTCCCTTGAACTGAGCATCAAAGCCAAAGAACTCAAGGCAGGGGTCATCGTTTTCTGCGGAGTCCGTTTCATGGCGGAAACCGCAAAACTGCTCTCTCCGCACTCCACCGTTCTCCTGCCCAATCTCTATTCCGGCTGTCCGATGGCGGATATGGCGGACCCGTCGGAAGTCGCCGCATACAAAAAGGCGAATCCGGACACGGTTCTCGTGGCGTATGTGAACAGCACCGCCGAAGTCAAGGCGCAGGTCGATATCTGCTGCACATCCGGCAATGCGGAAAAAATCATCCGCTCCATTCCCGCGGACAAAAAAATCATGTTCCTGCCGGACCGCAATCTCGGTGCAAACATGATGAACAAGCTGAACCGCCCCATGGAGCTCTGGCAGGGATTCTGCCCGACGCACAATAAAGTGACCGTGGAAATGATCCGCGAGGCGCGCAGGATGCATCCGGAGGCAAAAGTCCTGGTGCATCCGGAATGCCGTCCGGAAATCGTGGCGGAGGCAGATGAAGCGCTCAGCACCGGCGGAATTCTCCGTTTCGTGCGCGAATCGGCGGACAGGCAGTTCATCATCGGCACGGAAACCGGGATTCTGCACCGTCTTGCAAAAGAGAATCCGGAAAAGGAATTCTTCCCGCTGAAACCGGAAATGCTCTGCCCGAACATGAAGAAAATCACGCTTCAGGAGGTCGCAGACGCACTTGCGGAGATGCGCAATGTGATCGAACTGCCGCCGGAACTGATGGCACGTGCAGTCCTGCCGATTGAAAGAATGCTTGCCGTCAAATAAGACCGTTCAAAAAAAGAACATTATTGTCTTTCCTGCCGTGTCCCGGCAAGAAAGACTCCTGTCAGCGCCAGCAATGCCAGAATGGACGCCCAGCGGATGCCGGAAGAACTCATCCGCGTTTTGTCATCATGCGCCTCTTTCATCTTATACCCTTTGACCGGATGCAGTTCCGGGCTCCGGCGGGGCGCACTCTCCTGCTGCGGCGGTGACTGTTTCAAACCAGCCTGCCGGCTGCGGCGTTCCCGTATCTGCTCCGAAAGCTCCCGCGCAGCCGCACGTTCCACGGCAATCTGGAACTTCGCGACACTTTCCGGCGTCATTACTCCGGGGACCGAGATCAGGTTGACCACCATCTGATGCAGAAGCGGATTGTTGCAGGTGTGATCGCAGCAGGCGACGCCGTTGTCGATCACGCTCTGCGCATAGTTCCGCGCCAGTTCCGTCCGGATCTGCCGCGGGGCATTCCAGAACTCCTTCCGGACCGCTTCCAGCATCCGCGCGGAAACCGACTGTTCCGCCCAGGCGTTCTCCTGCTGGAAAAACCTGCGGAGCCCAAGCCGGTAACGGTCCTTCTGATACACCTCATACAGCTCGTTCCATTGAGAAGGATCGATATTCTCCGGCGTCACCGACTGCCAGCCCCAGAGATTGTCAACCGTTCGCGCAATCATCCGCGCCCCCGCATAATTCTCATTCTGCTGGGCGGCGATCCACTCGGGATTCAGGGAACGGGTCCGGAGCTCCGCCGCGATAAAGTGTTTCAGCGGAGTCAGACGGACGGACGACGCATTCCGGTTGTCGAGGATCAGTTGCTCCGGCGCCCTGCCGCTCTGTGTGCGGACCGCGAGAGAAAGACCGCCGAGATACTGGAACATGTCGTCGATATCCGTCACGCCGTAAAGCGTGGAACTGCGGGAGTGCAGAACAACCGAAGCGGTTTTCAACTGTGCCCTCAATCCGTTTCCGGCTTCCCCGAGTGTCCCATCGGCATTGACGCCATGGCTCATCCGCTCCAGATAAACCTGTGCAATTTCCGTGTTCGACTCCCACACGCCGGAAGCTCCCGCCAGCCGGTTGACGCCCACGCCGTAAGTCCCCGGAGCAGGGAAATAAATCCTGCGCGAAGCCTGCCGGACCGCCTCCGCTTCCGCAGCCCCCTGACGCACCAGCTCCCGGACGGACGCACGGTTATGAGCGGCAAGAAAGTTTTCCACATCCGTCAATTTCGCCGCGGCTCTCTGCGCCGCATCCAGCTTCGCCAGCAATCCGGCAAACTGGTCACGGTAAGCGCCCGATGTCGTGACGGTCACATCCAGACGCGGACGCTTCAATCGAGCTGCGGGAACCGGACGGAAATTACGGATTCTGCCGTTCTCATCCCACTCCGGTTCCATGCCGATCAGATGCAGGAAAATGCTCTCGTTGAGCCCGCCGGTCCGCACGCTCTCTCCCGCCCAGAGCACAATCGCCGTATTCGCAGGATAAGCCCCGTCATGTGCCGCACGGTAATCCGCAATCAGCTTTTCCACTGCTTTCCGCGCATTTGCAAAAGCGGCGCGGGTCGGAAATTTATCGGGGTCAAAACCGTAAAAGTTGCGTCCGACAGGCAGGGATTCAGGAGAACGGACCGGATCGCCCGAAAGTCCCGGCGGAATGAAACGCCCTGCGAGGCCGGCAAGCAGGGAATCCAATTCATCGGAACCGGAACGCAGCAGCAGAGAGCGCAGACGCTCCCGCTCTTTTCCCTTCTTCCCGGAAAGCTCCAGTATGCGTTCCAGCTCTTTCCTGTCGGGTGAAGCGCCGTAACTGTGCAGTCCGAACGGAAGCGCGGACTGGAGCAGGTCTTCCAGATAATGCTGCAACTGATGAAGGTTTTCCGTATTCAGCCTCGCAATTCCCGCATCACGGAGAAAACCGCCGGATTCCGCGGCTTTTTTCAATTCCGCGAAAACTGCGTTTTTCCTGTTGGGATCGGCACTCTGATAATCCTGAATCAGAGCCGCCAGTTTCCGCTGTTCCGACTGCATTCCGGCACTGCCGAGCACAGGAGTCAAATGGGAAAGGAGCACCCCCGCGCCGCGCCGTTTCACCAGAATGCCTTCCCCGATGCCATCGGAAATATAAGGATAGAGGCTTACCATGTCGCCGCCGAGAACCGCCGGAGCGCAGGCTTCGGAAAGTCCGAGCTGTTTTCCGGGAAGCCATTCCTGCGAACCGTGCCGTCCGAGATGAATCACGGCATCGGCGCGGAACACATGCCGCAGATAGAGGTAAACCGCCACATACTGGTGCGGAGGAGCAAGTGTTCTGGAATGGTAGAGTTTATTGACATCGCCGAGGTATCCGCGCATCGGTTCCGGCAGGACAGCCAGATTTCCGCGAAGCAGGACAGGGATTATGAACCTGCCGTTTTTCGTCATGATCGTTGAATCTTCCGGCGTGCCCCACTCCTGAACCACGGAATCCTGAAACGCCTGCGGTAATTCCGAAAACCAGCGTCGATATTGCTCAAACGGGACTTCGGCATAGGTTCCGGCTTTCAGCAGTTCGTCAAGCTCCCCCGGCGCCCAGCTTCCGACATTGCGGACTCCGGCAATCAGGCGATCCGTCAACGCTTTTTCGTCCAATGTTTCGAGTCCGCCCGAATGATAGCCGTTCCGATGGAGTGCGCGAACAATATTGACGATGGAGCGCGGCACATTCAGATAGCTTGCACCGATCGACTGTTTGCCTCCCTCGGGGTGATAGAAAAACAGCGCCACACGCTTTTCCCGGTTCGCCTTCCTCCGCAGGGAAACCCATTTTGCCACGCGCTCAGCCAGCCGCTTCATGTTGCCGGACATCGGAAAATCCTTCATCACTCCGTTTTCCATTCTCCGCCCGGTAAGAAGCGTAGGTTCAATGAGTCCCGACACTTCCGGCGCGATCATGGCGAAAGCCACGGAAAAATTGTTCATTCCCTGCACGGATCTCTCCCATTCCTCCGAGGTCTGGCGGTAGAGTTTCAGCGCATTGACGACGGGAATATCCAGATCGGCAAGCGCTTTCTTCAACGGCTCGCCGAGCCCGGCTTTGAACTTGAAGGAAAATGCAATTGCAATATCGAAACGGGACTTGCCGTTCCCGTCCAGCAGGAAATTACGGATCAGCATCACTTCGTCGCCGAACGCATAAGTCGTCTCAATGCCGCGTTTTTCCAGCGCATCCGCCAGCGGACGCAGAAGGGCGGTCTCCTCCGGCGTATTTCCGGCGGAATAAATCATCACGACCGCACGCCCGTTCCTGTTCACTTCGGGACGCTCTTTCCGGTAAGCGCGATAAGAAGAATAAGATTTCCCGGTAAACGGGTCGATCAGCCCCGTTTTCGCCCTGACCTGCGGCGGCTCGAAAGCCACGGTGGAATCAAGCTCTTTATGAATCAGGTAAAGAATCAGGTTCCGCATATTCCGCGGGGAAAGATTACTGCGGTATTCCGCCACACCTTTCTCCATCGGGAAAACGATATGCCCCAGCAGTTTCTGCGGAATCCTCGGACGGAGATGCTCCGTTCCCAGCAGATGGATTTTCGTTTTGCCGAGACGTGCCGAGGCGGCAAGGGCATCGCGGAATTCGGGAACGAGCCCGTTTGCGATGATCAGGTCGGCTCCGGCGATTTCCGTTTCAAGTAACCGGCGGTCCGAGGCGTCGGGAATCACAAGAAAACGAATCGGCTCCGGCAGTTTCATATCGCGGAATGCGCGTTTCGCCACGGCGGCATTCGACTCTCCCGCCAGATAGAGGACACGTTTTTCCGCAGCGCAAAGAGAAAAAACAAGCAGCGTCAGCAAAACCGGCAGGTATTTCATCATTCCTCCGGGACATAAATTGTGGTGCCGTCCTCCAGACGGTATGCAGTTCCGAGGCGCACGCCTCTGCCTTCGGATTTTTCATCCGACTGTTTCAGGGACTTCACCTCTCTGCCCTGCCGCGTGATGATCTCGATTTTTCCGGAGGAATCCACTTTTGCCGCAGTCTTTCCTTCAAAAAACTCTTTGCCGAACGTCGCCATCAGTGCAAACAGCAAAGCGACGATAAATACCAGCGCAATGTCGAAAAGATTGCCGACCGACGACATCGGATCGTCATCGAAGGAATCTCCGGCATGTTCCGTATTCCTCATGAATTTCATCGCGTCATGACCTCCGTGATGTATTCGATCTGGCGAATATCAGAAGCGGTCCAGCGGCGCTTCACGGAATGAATCAGAAAGGCAATGCTTCCCACAGCAAGCCCGACTACGGTTGTCGTAAACGCAACGACAAGTTCCGCGCTGACCAGATTGATCTCCCCGTTTCCGACACTTGCCAGCGCCGTTCCCATCGGAATCAAAGTCCCGAGAAGCCCGAGCGCAGGCGCCAGGCGGATCAGAATTTTATATTTTTCCAACGCCCCCTGCCTCTCGGCAACAGCCTGCCGCATCAGATACGCCACTGCCGCATCATCATGCAGATCCAGGTGTTTCAACATTTCCCTGTAACGGCGGACAGGAAGCGGGAAACGGAACTCCTGCGGGGAGTCCTTCGCCGGATCGAACCCGCCGCACCGCGCGCGCTCCATCCACTCGCCGAGAAAACGCCCCGCACTCCAGATGATATAGACAGCCGAAGCACTCAACAGAATCAGCACCGGGTAAAGCAACACGCTTGACACCAGAAAGATAAACGTTTTCAGCAGATCGAAAAACACCATTATTCCACTCCTCTGCGGACAGAGCCGCATCTCTGTTGTTTTGCATTTCTGTAAACCTGAAACAGCCAGCCGGCAAGCAGCAGGATTCCGAGAAAAATGACAAGCCAATAATTTACATCGCCCCGGCTCTCATTTCCAGCCACGACACGGTACATCTGTTCCACACGGTCGAAATTCGGAACCAGCAGAAGAAGCCCTGCAAAGTAAAGCCCCACAAACAACATCAACCTCCCTGTCAGACCGCGCGCCTCCAGGCCGCCTTTCCGAACTGCGGCGCTCAAAATCCCGAGAACGGAGAAATTGACCAGAAAAAACACGCCGGGCACAAACAGGCGGACCAGCCATCCGGACTCCGGCAGAAGCAGTTCCGCAAACGCCGACGCAAGAAAAATCGCGGAGGCGCAAACCGGACACGGAATCACCAGAAACCACCAGCCACGACTTCTGTGATGCTCTCGTTCCGCCGTCAGCAAAAGCACTCCCCACAGAAAAAAGCCCGCGGCAACGATCAGGTGAAGTACAATCCCCGCCTGAAAGAAATTATGATTCTGAATCAGAAACAGTGATTCCTCCCGCAACAGGGAATTGACCGCAAATGCCGCGGCGAAAAGAATTCCGTAAATGAGCGTGGACACGGAAAGGAAAAGAAATTTCTCTTTCCGCCGGAAATTCCCGGTCAGGAAGTAAAACTCCCCGACCGCCGTTTTGAATGCAAATACCGCGATTGAAAAACTCAATCCGATCAGCAGACCGATGATTTCAGGTTTCAGTTCAGGCATGAAGACAATTTCCCCACAGATTACATATCGGCGCATTCATCGCCGGCACGCATCGGGTTATACAAATCCGTCGTCGCGGCGCCGACAAAACCGACCTTTGAGGCAATGGCGCAGGGATGGCTCATATTTAAGGTTCCGATCGGCTCACTGCCGGCGTGTCCGTCTCCCCAGGTGACATTACTGCGCCTGGCATGCCTGAAATGGGCCGTCCCACTGGTTTTATTCGACCACTGCGTGACGCCGTCCGGCATGACCTTACCGTACATGTATGCCGTATACCGGGCAGTGTCGTAAGCGGAACTGGATTTCCCGGAACTCGCACAGTCACCGAACACAATGGTATTGCCGATGTTCCGCATGGAGGAGCGTTTGTAATACGGAATGTCATCACCCCGGTACCAGTCATACCCGCCGAACCATTTGGCATTATATCCGTATCCGCCGCCGTTTTCCGCCTTTGTCATATCGGCGATCTTCTCATAGGATGAGGGACAGATCATGACTCCGGTCGTATTTCCATAATAAGACCCCAGCAAAGGACTGTCGGTCAGGTCATAGCCATCGGTGGTCAGCACTCCGCACCAGTAGTCGCCGAGTTTCTGCCGCCCGGTGCCGGGAACCGTCGTGTAGGGGACGCAGTGGTCATCGTTATCGTCGGCATACATATTATTGGCAATTCCGATCTGTTTCAGATTGTTCAGGCAGAGAATGCTCCTCGCCTTTTCCCGCGCCGCTCCCAGAGCAGGCAGAAGCATCCCTGCAAGAATCGCGATGATCGCAATCACGACGAGGAGCTCTATCAAGGTGAACGCCCTCATTTCCACCCGATTTCTGTTCCTCTGGATTAGAACTTTTCCCTGTTCACCGTTCATGTTCCCTGTTAACTCCTTTTGCCCTATCATTTTTCCTCTAAGATATACCTTAGAGTAACTGTAAGTCAAACCGTTTTTCAAAAAATTATTACATTTTTTATTTTCGTAATACCACAAAGACAAAAAAATAATTCAGGATATGGATTCTCCCGCAGCTCCCGCCGCAAGCTCAGCCTTGAGCACTCCCTTCAGGCGCTTCATCGCATTGGCAAGTTCTTCAATCTCGCTTCCGCGCCCTTTCATCATAATCATTTCCGCGCAGATCTCATGGCTCAAGTGCACATGCGTCGAAGCCAGGACACGGCAGTGGCAATGATGCTGCAAATCCACCAGCTTTTCCGTCAACCCGCGCCGGTGATGATTGTAGATCAGCGTCAATGTGCCGATCACTTCTCCGCCGGAACTCCACTGCTTGCGGGCAATTTCGTCACGAATCAGGTCACGGATATACTCCGAACGGTTTTCGTAACCGCCGTCCTGAACCAGAGCGGACAGCTTGTCCAGCAAGGTATCTTCCAGAGAAAGACTCAATCTGACCAGTTTCGACATATTCTTCACGCCTTTGCAGATTCATAACCGGATATAGAATATACAGTCAAACCAGAATTTTTCAAGCAAGGGAATGAAAACTTCGCTGTAAAGCCGTTCCCGAACCGGATTTTATGCCCCCGCTTCCTGTCAAGCCATGCCCCGGACAGGAATCACAGCTTGACGCGGGGAACAAGGAATGTGTTTACTTTTCAAGCTGTTCCGGATGGAACGCGCGCATGACGCCAAGCTCCAGGCCGCGAAGCTCGGCAAGTCCGCGCATACGTCCGAGACAGGTATAACCGGGGTTCGGGGAATCCGGCTTCTCCAGATCGTCCATCATGCGGTGCCCGTGATCGGGGCGCACCGGAATGCGCCAATCCTTCCGTCCGGCTTTTTTCCGCCGGACCTGCTCATCGCAGAGAGCCTTCATCAGTTCATACATATCGACTCTGCCTTCCAGATGATTCGCCTCGAAGAAGTTGCCGTCACCCTCATGCTGCGTGCTGCGCATATGCATGAAATGAACGCGGTCGGCACACTCTTTGAACATCGCCACGACATCGTTGTCCTTGCTTGCGCTGAAACTGCCGGAGCAGAAACAGACACCGTTCGCAGGGCTGTCCACATCCTTGAGCAACCTGCGGACATCCTTGATATTGCTGAAGATGCGCGGCAGTCCGAGGATGGAGCGCGGCGGATCATCGGGATGAATCACCATATAACAGCCGTTTTCTTCCGCGACAGGCACAACCGCACTGAGGAAGTTATGAAGGTTCTCCTCAAGACGTTCTCGCGTAAACCCCTCATATTTTCCGAGCATCGCGCGGATATCATCCAGCTTGACCCCTTTGAAGCCGGGGAAATTATCGATCAATGTGCTTGTCAGATCATCAATTTCAGCTTTGGAAAGACCTTTGTAATACTCCTCGGCTTTCCTGAGCAGTTCGGGCGTATAATCATTCTCTGCGCCTTTACGCTGAAGAATGAAGACTTCAAACGCGGCAAACTGCTTCTGGTCATAATAAAGAGTCTCGGAACCATCCGGCAGTTTGTGATGAAGATCGGTGCGGATCCAGTCAAGAACGGGCATGAAATTGTAGGTAATGACGCGGGGGCCGTTCTCCACTTTGCCGAGATTGCGGATGGAGGTCTTGTAGTTCTCAATAAGCTGAGCGGCGGACGGCGCACCGGTTTTGATGTCCTCGTGAACCGGCAGACTTTCAATCACGCTCCATGTAAGCCCGGCATCCTCAATGATGCGGCAGCGTTCGCGGATCGCGTCCTCGGTCCATACAATTCCCGGGGCAAGGGAATGCAGCGCGTTCACGACACCCGTTGCGCCAGCCTGGCGGATGTATGCAAGAGAAACCGGATCTTCCGGTCCATACCACCTGAATGTTTCTTCAAAGAACATATTGTTTTCCTTCCTGTTGAGTTTTTCAAATTTCCATAACGCTGTTAATTTACTCGCGCAATCTTTTTTTTCAAATCGGCGGCAAAGAAAAAAGCATCGCATAAAGATCAGCATAATCTTTTGATTTCAAATAAAATATGACTTTTTTCACATTTTCCAGCTTGCAAAATGATTCAGAACGGCTATAATAATAACGGGGATAAAAATGCTCCGGAACCGCCGGAGTATGTCAAAGATATAAAAAGGGGGGTAATATCATGCCTGAATTCTGTTCATCACTGCCATCGTCCAAAGCCGGGGCAAAGCTCACAAAAAGCGAATTGATCCGTGCAATCCGTTTCATGATTGCTGCCGAATATGAGGCTGTCGGACTGTACACGCAACTTGTCGATTCCATCGACTGCGAAAAAGCCAAAGCCGTCCTGCTGGATATCGCCGATGAAGAACGTGTCCACGCCGGCGAATTCCTGCGGCTGCTTCGTGAGCTGGAACCCGAAGAATGTAAATTCTATGAAAGCGGCGCCAGAGAAGTGGAAGAACTTCTTGCCAGGCAGAAGAACTGAAGCAAAATTCCGCTTGGAGAATGACCTTATGGCTATCTGCAGCAATAAGGTCATTTCTTATATAACGGAACCGTTTCCGCCCCCAGCGGACAGGGAACTTCACCAATGGAATATTCCCCCGCAAGTCCGGTCGAACCATTTTGCGTTTCCGGTATGCCCTGCGACATCTCACCCGGCAAACGGGATTACCGGCACAGCCGACAGCAGATTCAATATTGAAAATCCTGTCAAATACAACATTTCATCAAAGGCAATGCAAAAAATCTTATTTCTTCGGCAGTTAAACTGTGATTTTATTCACAATTAAATAAAATATCAAAAATAAATTGTGTTTTTATTCACAAAACATGCTTGACATTCTGCTTTTTCAATGTATAATATGCGTAACCTCAACTTCCTTCACCCATTGATCGGGGGGGACGACAGGCTATAAAAGATGTTTTGGACGGAAGCACAGTTTACTCCCTCTACTGACTTCTGCCAATTACATTCTCCTGCACCTGTCGAGGATTTGAGGCTGCTCAACACTGCCGCGTCACCCGCGCGGCAGTGCATTTTCAATCTTTCTTTCATGACCAGGCTTGCCGGTTGTTCGTGCCCGGAGGTCAGTTTCAAGCCATAAGTGAAAGACTGGAAGGACACTCATCTTTTCACCAGACGCCCGCGGTTTCTCAGATCAGCAAGACATCCTCAGCAATATCAAAGGTCTTTTTCGTGCCGAAATGCTCTTTATGACCATGCCAGTGATTCCCCAGCAAATAGATGCGCAAACTGTCCTCCTGCAAATTGATCTCATTCAGAAGTTCCGCTTTCACTTTCACCCACTGAGAATGGTCCAGTTCGCACTCAAAAACGGAATTCTGAACCCGCTGGCCGTAACTCTGGCAGATTCTGGCGACATGACGCAGACGTTTGCGTCCCTCTTTCGTCAGCGTCGAAACATCATAACTCACGATAACCAGCATCGTTCACCTCCAGACAAACGGCGGATACTGCGGCAATTCTCCACGCAGGTGTTTGGCAAGCAGACGCGCCTGAATGAAGAACAACAGGCCTATCTCAACTTTTTCTCCCGTAAAGGGATGAACGATCAGCTCTTTCTTACGAGCCTGATAAGCGCTCAGAAATGTTTTGCGCCCATGATCCTTCAGTTTGACCGCGCCGTTGCCGCCATGCTCAAAATCGCCGGGCTTCAACTGCTTCAGGTTCAATAAGGAGAGCACCAGGCGATCCCCCAGAAAAGCCCGGAATTCCTCCAGCAGATCCAATGCCAGCGACGCCCTCCCCGGGCGGTCACGATGCAGAAAACCGACCGCAGGGTCCAATCCAACGGACTCCAGAGCAGATTCCATTTCATTGCCGAGCAAAGTATATGCAAAAGACAACAGCGCATTGACAGGGTCCATCGGAGGGCGTCTGCTGCGCCCGGAAAACCGGAATCCGGCTTCTTCATTCCTGATGAGAGCGTCAAAAACGGAAAAATAACGTTCCGCCGCACTGCCCTCCATTCCTCGCAGCAGCTCAAGATCCCATTCGTGTCCGTGTGCAAGCTTCCGCATCAGCGCTTTCAAATAAGATGCGGCATCCTCAATCACCTGATTTTCCGGCGAAGGATGATCGCGCAGGAAACGCAGGAGCACCTGTTTGCTGTTTGCCAGCTTCGCAAGCAGAATATTGCGTGCCACAGCAGCGGAACGCACAGGAGAATCAGCCGCACGGAATTGTTCGCGACGCAGCAGGACGTTACCGGAAACCGGTCCCTCCACACGTGCGAGGAAACGTCCGTCCTCCCGGTGAAACGCGATAAAGATACTATTTTCGGAACAGAAATGCATCAGATAAGGAGAGACCAGAACCCGCCCGAAAACGACAATCGAGCTCAGATTATGCAGCGGCAGACGCATGATCGTTTTCTTGTCCCGATTAACCGCAATCGCCTGTCCCTCTTTCCGCAGATACGTTCCCTGCGTGGTGACAAACAGAGTATTCAATAATTTTCTCATTCGATCGTCTCCAGATATTGTTCCACCTGCAGGGAGTCCAGCGGACGGCAGTATTCAAACAGGGAACAGCTTTCACAGGCATGTTTCCGGTAAGCGGGCGGAGGTATCTTCCCCGAAGAAAGCAGAGAATGAACCGCACCGACGATCTGTTCGGTCAATGCACGCAGTTCCGGGTCAAAGATCACATCATGGCGTTTCTTTGTACGGCCGTAATAAATAACCCCGGATGCAATGGAACAGTCCATCATCTCCTCCAGGCAGAACATCTGGGCGCAAAGCTGAACCTCGTCGCAACGATTTTCCTTCGGTCTCCCGAATTTATACTCTACAACGGACGGTTCAAAGACTCCATTTCCCTTTTTATGGTACTCCACCAGATCGGCAATCCCGTTGATTCCGAGGCGGCGACAGCAAAGCGGAACGGAATATTCAATCCTGCAATCCGGGTTATGACGCGTGCCGGGAGTATCCACGCGCTCATGCATGACGCGCCCCGAAGCAGTCAGCAGATTTTCACTCCAATACTGATCCAGATGAATCAAAGCACACTGTCGCGGACAGAACAGATAATGCTGAAGCGCGGAGATCATGATATAATCATCTTCAGAATACATGGCACACCTCTGCTACAGGCAAAAAAAGGGAAGACACATCACCCGGACACGCCTTCCCCTTATGAAGCAAAAAACAGTCAATCAGACCAGTTCTTCGATCGTCACGCCTTTCGGACAATGTTCCCGGTCGATTGCAACCGTATAATCTTCAAAAGCTCTCGGAGGTGCTTTCGGGTCGTTCGCACGTGTAATTTTCACAAGCTCGAACAGTTTATGGGACGGTGCATTTCCGAGTTCGCTTTCATGCTTGAACACAATCAGTTTGCGTGCTGCCATACTGCCGGCAGGACGCGCCGCGGACTGGTCAAACTCGAATGCCTTTCCCAGCGCCTCCCAAAGCAGAGCCAGATCGTCCTCATTGAATCCGGTCTCAGCCGCAAGACGGGGATTCACGAATCCGTAAGCAACATACAGGCCATAGGGAATCGTATATTTGCGCCCCATCGTACGCACCTTGGCAACGTCCTTTTCATTCGTGACGGAACTGCGGGTAATGGCATGTTCCGCAATGAAAATCGGGTCCAGCGAATTCGCAAAGGACAACTGAACCGGTCCGCGGACCTGCCCGCAGTTGACATCCGTTGTCATGACTGCGCCAAATGTACGGATATCGTAAAAATTCCGGCACATGAAAGTCGTCAGTTCGCGCGCCTTTTTCAGCTCTTTCGGGAGTTCTTTGGCAGGAGACAATCCGGCGGCATCATAAGCCTCCTTGTTCAGGTTATTCAAAACAACGGCATCCTTGAAGTAGATCCGGTGATTCACGCCATCCTGATATTTCAGTTGAACATAATTACGGATCTTGCGTTTCAGGCAGACATCCGTAATTACGCCTTTTCCTGTTTCCGGATCAATTCTCGGCATGTTCCCGGCATCGGGATCTCCATTCGGATTTGCATTCTTCGCATCGAAAACGAACATGAAATCGTAACGTGTCATGGCTCTATCTCCTCTTTTTTTGTGTTATCTGAACATTACTTTGTTTCTTCTTTTGTATTCTCATCTTCGGAGCCGGTCTCTTTTTTATCCGCTTTCTGGAAGAAAGCCTGCATCTGCTGATAATAACCGATCGAAAAAGTGCCCTGATCCACAAGATTCAGATTCATAGGATAGGTATGTCCCAGTTTGTCAATGATCTCCTGCATCAGGGAATCGCGGGCAATCCTGGCGCCTGTGGGAAGTTTGCCGAGATGATGCGAGTAAAGCCGGAGAAGCCGCGGGAAAACGACGCCGGGACGGCTTGAAGCTGCGGCATAAAAACTTTCACGAATGTTTGTATTGGTATCGCCGAGAGCGTCGCGCTGCGTTTTGTCAAGCACCGCCAACAGACGCCCGCAGAGATAAGGCGGATCCGCAATGTTTTTGTCCAAACTCATACTATACTCCTTGTTATGGTTACGTATTAAAAATGCCTTGAGAAAAGATACCTTGATATAATCCTGATATTGGTCGTGCTTGAGACGTTGAAGTATCCGGTTGTAAACACCCGCCGGGTAATCAATCCCGCGCAGAATCGAGTCAAACAGTGTGCCGGGCAGATTCTTCGGAATGCTGTCCCGGTCAGGGAAACTGCCTTTCAGAACACAGGTCTGATCCAGAATCTGCCGGACCGTCGGGAACTCATCTGTCTCAAAACGGCGCTCCAAAGCCATATCGCGGAAGTGACGGCTGAAGTGTTCAAACAGCACCCCGACTGTCGAAGTATAGAAGAAGCGAACCACACAACGGGTCACATTGACAGACAGACCCAGCACATAAAAGGGCACATCGGGGTCAAAATCCGGCATCCGGTCCGGAATCCTGCCCTCCCGGAAACACTCGAAAAGCAGAGCGATTTTCTTACGGGTCGAATCATCTCCGGAATCATGACGCGTATCAAAAAATCCGCCGACAAAATCTTCGGCAAGACTCTTTTTCCCCGCCCAGAAAATCACTTTCAGGTCTCCCATTGAAATGCAGTGATGCCGCTTCATCGGGCCATCGGTCAGAGCATTCAGCGCGACCGTATAACGGAACGCCTGCTCCTCACCGACCGGAGCGTTGAACGCCTGCTCCTTGCCATATGACTCATAAGCTTTGTCGTTAAAGCCGACCAGTGCGGCAGGTTTCGCGCCGATTCCTTTGATCAATGCCTGCAGACGCGCAATCGGGACAGTCTGCCCCGAGATCAGGCACTGCCCCGTCACCGCATTCTGATCCGCAGTCTTCATCCGGGTCCGTTTGAAATAATCGACAATTGCCGGACGCTCATGCACATATCCCGGTTCCGCCTTGATCCTGAATACACCATATCCGGTTGCTTCCGCCAGGAACGGATAGTTTGCCGCTTCCCGGGGCTCCCACTTTTCCAAAAAACGGCAGACTGCCGAGAAAGCGGGATCATTGACCTCTTTTTCACACGCGAGGTGCAGTTCCCGGAAAGCGTTGAAAGAGTCCGCCGCGCGTTTCAGTTCTTTTTCAGTTGCAGGCTCCGGTTTGTAACCGAGCAGATATCCGACCGTATCCCAGAGAAACGAGGCGTTCAATCCGCTTCCGGAGGGTTTATTCGCACCAAGCACCTGAAGCTGACGGGGTTCCATCTTTTTCCCGTTCAAAGTGCGGATATCCTCAATCTGGAACAGAGATCCATCCGGATTGAGCACCACGGCAAAAGCGATTTTCTGAAGGCTGTAACCGGGTTCGGAGACATTATATTCCGGTTCATTTTTTATACGGTCATATAATTTATCCAGAGATTGAAGTATCATACCGCCGCCTCCGTTTCCGCAACAGCGGGAGGAACCTCAATCACGCCATTCTTCATTTTTGCGCGGAAAAAGACCGGAGTCGCACTTAAACGGCGCCCCTGACTGCTTTCAACAACCCGTCCCTTCTTATCCGGTGTGAACACCATATCATTCAGCATATAACCGAAGTCAGTATCCTTCAACTCCTCATGCGGTTTCGGAAATTCCTCCACGAGTTCAAAATTGACCGGGAACTCGCGATTCCCGAAATAGGGATGATGGAAGTACTGACCGTTGGAGGCGCGGCGTTTGAACATCTCCAGATGCTTTGCTCCCGAATGTTCGTTGGTCCGGTCCTTTTCAACGACGTCAATATGCGCTTCGATCCCATATTTCACATTCAGCAGGATAATTCCGGCGCGCTGCTGACGGTTCTCCGCAATCAGAACCCCCATCTCGCTGCCGTCCGAAGTATTCTTCATATTCACCGCAATCTTTCCTCCCAGCTCATTCCGCCGGATATTGCTGAAGCGGATCGGGTTCAGCACATGAATCCGGTCGATGACCCACTTCATCTGCGGCTTCCAGTAAATCGCTTCAAGAATCCCGCGCGCGGCACTGGGAGTCATGACATCGTAAGTCACTCTTTCCACTTTCATTTCGGGGCGATTAAACGACGCCCGGTCTCCCCATACAAGCAGTTTGATTCCGTATCCCATTCCTTTCACCTCCCTGTTAAGCTTCCAAAAGATCACTTGCACAATCATCAAAGGTCAATCCGACCTCTTTACTGTAATTGGTCCATGCTGAAATCAATACGGGAATATCACCGTGAAGCAGCTCAATTTCCCGTCCGGCATGGCGCAGAAACACCTGCCGGTGCAGTTGAACCGTATAGCGCTGCAAACGATGGAGAATCCCATAATTCATAATCGGATTCTCTCGCAGTTCCGCGCAGAGAGCAATGCTTTTATCGTCATATTCCACGATCACGGCAACCGTGTCCTGTTCGATCAGTTTGAACTTTTCTGCCGCCGACGCAAACATGAACTGAAGCTCTATGCGCTTTCCGTCAATCGCCGGCGGAAAGTCCCAAAACTGCTTTTTCAACAGATCCCGGCTGTCCCACTTTGCATTCTCCCGGTTATAATAAAGACCGAAGAAACGCTCCACGGCATTCAAACCCAGAGGGTCTTCCCGGTATACATCCAGCACCTCCGCGCCGATATTCGCCGCCGACTGCTGAAAACGCTCGGAACGGCGATGTTCCGACTCAAAAACATAGACATTGCCAATTTCCAGAGCGCCGTTCCGGTTGCAGCGCCCCGCCGCCTGCGCAATGGAATCAAGTCCGGCGGACGACCGGAAAACAACAGGAAAATCAATATCGACTCCCGCCTCGACCAACTGCGTGCTGATCACGCGGCAGGGAAGTCCTGCTGCAACCCGTTCCCGAATCGCTTTCAGAACTTCGGCACGGTGAACCGCACACATCATCGTGCTCAGATGATAATCCCCTTCCCTGCGCTTCAGTCCGAGAAACAGCTTTGAAGCATGACCGCGCGTATTGACAATACACAACATTTGTTCCTCCGCCTCAAAGCGCAGCAGCAGTTCTTCATCGCTCTGCTTTCCGAGGTTCACGATCCTGACCCGTTTCAGGGCTTCGTAAAGTTTTTGCGGGTCACGGATCATTTCATAAGGCGGTTCTTTGAATCCGATCGGGAAATAACGGTTCTCGACCAGTGCAGGCTGAGTCGCGGTGCACATTACGACCGTATCCCGGTAAGTTGTACTCAGTTCCTTGAAAAGCGTCAGGATCACGTGAATGTATTCCACCGGGATTTTCTGGACTTCATCAAGAATAATTACGGCATCGGTCAGGTTGTGAAGCTTGCGGCATTGCGAAGAACGGTTCCCCATCAGGGATTCATAAAACTGAACGGCTGTCGTCACAACAAGCGGCGCATCGAAATTCTCGCCGGCAAGACGCTTCATACGTCTTTCGTCAGCAAGTTCGTCCACCTCGCCGCCGGATTCATTTTCCAGCGGGATATTGCTGTGAACCTCCAATACGGGGTTCGGTTCCAGTGTCTTGAAGATGTCGTGAAACTGTCCGGCGGTCTGTTCAATGATGGAGATGAACGGAATCACATAAACAATCCGCTTTTTCCGATATTTTACGGCATGCCGCAAAGCAAAAGAGAGCGAGGAAAGCGTCTTGCCGCCGCCCGTCGGAACAGTCAGCGTAAAAAGCCCGGGCTCATGCTCCGCGGCATTCCGGCAATCCTCCAGAATTCCGTTTCTCAACTCGCGGACTCTCATTTCACGTTCATTAAATCTTTTCTTCCGGTTCTCTTCTTTGAAACCGTCCAGATGCTCATCCAGCAGTTTGTTCATTCTTATAAGAATATCGGAATCCCATTTCGGGCGCTGCGCCGCCTGCTCCGGCAGGACGAATGCCTCCGTATCCAGAAAATCCGCATCCACAAGACAAGAATAGATCATGCGGCAGAAAAGCGACAGGGAAAACTCCCTTGAAGACGATGCAAAAAGAGTTCGCGGAATATCGCGTTCAAAATTCAAATCAATCCCGGCAAGGATTTGTTCCGCCTCGGCTGTTTTCCACGGCGGCAATTTCTTTTTGAGCCGCGCCTCCATACAGCCGTTTCCGGTTTTGGAACAGTGATCCAGCAAACCACTGTGATGCCCCGCCACGGCATAAGCGCATAAATGCCCTGCCATCAGGAATTTCTCATACAGGATCTGCGCTCCGGCGGAAGAGTGATCTTTGTCACGCGAACTCATATCAAGCTCCGCATCCATCAGCCTCGCCTGAAATTCAGAGCTGAATTTACCGAAATCATGTGCAAACCCTGCGGCTTTTGCGAAATTCTCTCCATGAAAAGACGCAGCGAACTGCGCCGCCATTTTTGCAACATTACACAAATGATCTTTCAAATATTGCCAGGATTCCGGTCCTTTGTCCGGCAAAGTATGAGCATAATAAACAGTATCGACCATTATTTCAATACTCTCCCTTCAGCAATTTCAAAGCAAAACGGGCATCTTCCATAAGCTATAATAACACCATCTTTCCAGAATACAAGATTCTGAATATAAAAAATACGAAAATTATTTTCATTTTCCGTTTACACAGATGTCATAAAAAATTCAAGCGGATATTTTCACTTTCTTTTCCATCAGAACAAGGTCATTCTTAGCTCCATAGAGAATCAGGAGATCACTTTCCCCAATCAAGGCGGCGCCGTCCGGATATCCCACATACTCTGAGGGGGAACGCTGAATGCCCAGCAGTTTGACATTCCCGAACAATGAAGAACATTCCGAGACACTTTTTCCCGCCAGATGCATTCCATGCTCCACGAGAAATTCACTCACCTGAAAACCGTCTGAAAGATGGCAGAGAGAACCGTAATGGTAAGTGCTGAGTTCCATCGGAGTTCGCACGGCAATCTCAAAAATGCGGATCACCAGCCGTTCAAACGAACGGCTCTTTGACAATCCCCAGAGAATCAGAAGTCCGCCGCCCAGCAGAATCCCACGGATTGCAACTTCATAAGGCAGGTTGTCCATATTCACATGAATGAAACTCATGAGCATGGAGGAAAGCGACGCAACCAGCCCGACATTCCCGATCAGCATCAGATTCCCGACCACTTTCCGGCGAATCGCATTGTTCATGATCTCCTCCGATTCCGACGTGGTGAAACCGCATCCGGTTACAGCGGAACGGGCCTGAAAACGCGCCGATTCCTGCGACAGTCCCGTGTATTCCAGAATAATGGCGGCAATTCTGGTAATGAAAAGCAAAGTATATATGATTAAAAGCAGTGAAATGATACCTATCATCCGTTGTTTCCTCCCCTCGTTTCTGAGTCATGAGTCAATATAAGACGGAAACGGGACATTGTCAAATCACAGTAATACAGCCGTCAGATAAATACAGTAAACCGGAAAGAATCGACTTGTGCTCATATTTTTTGGTCCTCCAGTCTTTTCTATCCTTCAAAACCTTGCTTTCCACACTTTCGGAAGTCATGCATCTTCATCACCGGCAAATATAAAAATAACATTTTTTTTATTTTTTCAGCTTGAAATAACGAAGACAGCCGTTATATTAAGCGCATCAACAAAACAAGGGTGTATAGCTCAGTTGGTTAGAGCGTCACGTTGACATCGTGAAGGTCACTGGTTCGAGTCCAGTTATACCCACCATTCGCTTTTGAATCCCGTCAATATATTTTTCATCTGATAAAACTCTTTGGAATCAAATGTATATGCAATGTGGTTGCCGGTTCGTGATACCGGTTGCACCATGTGACATGGGAACGGTTGTCGGCAAGACAGTAAAACGGAGTTCACGGTGATCCGGCACCTCCTGAAAATACATCTCTCACGACATCAGGAACAACTCAGCCAGGGGGCTCTGAAAGAGATCAAGGAAACGCCCCGAGGCTGTTCCAGCGTATTCTTGTCTGCATCGGCATCACCGGATTTTCAGATTGCCTTCAGCCCGTGGACGAGTAAACAGAAGAGGCCAGCAAAACCCCAGATCTTTATGTTGAATTCTATATTTCAGAAGCTTATTCCGCTTCTCCTCAATGTCGGCAGCCTTCCGGTTCAAAGCTTCAACCAGTTCAAATGTCATGATACTGTGATCATTCAAGGACTTCAGGCGTGCAAGATGCCTGCGTTCCGATTCATTGAGTTCTGAGGCGTACTGTAAAGCTTCTTCAAGCAGTGCGGATGCCTCCCGCATCAGAGAAACCGGGTAATAAAAATTAATCTTCTCCTGTATGACGATCGGAATCTGCCCGGAATCCAGCAGATAACGCTTCTCCTGCTTCAGTTTCCGGTAGACTTTTCTCATCATTTTATCTCCGTTCCTGCGGTAAAGTTCATAGAATTTTTTTACTGCCGGCGCTGCGGCGCCATAGATGGAAAGATATTCTTTTTCAATTTCCTCAAAACTCATCTGCGGTTTTGCCATAGCCCGCGCTGCGATATAAAAATCCAATTCTGTAACCGGATTGCCGATACAGGCATCGAAATCCATGCCGTTGAGTCCAATATCTCTTGCAGCGGAGAATTGTTCCCAAATGCCTCTTTCAAATCCCCGGAAATAAACAGCTTCATAGCAGAGATCGTTTGGCCTCAGAAAAAAGTGCCGGACTCCAGCCTTCCGCCATTCCTCCATAATCCGGCGATTATCCTCCATCAGCATCGGGACAAGCCCCAGCAAGATATTTTCCGGATACTGAATCTTTTCCCGACGCGGTGCAAAACGATAATAGCTATATGCATAAGTCACCAGCGTCACATCCGGACGAATCTTCACGGCTTTGGCTGCAATTCGATTCCAGAAATTGACGTAACGGTCCGTCAAATGATCAAGAAATCTTTCATTCTCCCTGCGTTCGTCAAGAGCGAGACACCGCGGGCATCTGCAAAAGCCGGGAGTTCCATCGTTCGGACATACATTAAGATACTTTTTTGCACCGTTCGCTTGCCAATCAGAAATAATCTGATCAACGACAGCCTCATTGGAAACGCAAAGTTTAACACGGGTTTTAAGTTGATCAGGAAGACCGCGGGAACCATCCTGATTCATTCCAAGATATTCCGGATAAGTCTTCAGAAAACGATCCTGGTAATCTGTAAAGGCATGTCCGAAACGGATGATTTCATTAGCCCCCAGCCTCATACGGCGTGTCCAGACAATATGTTCCAAACGTTTCCGGTAAACTTCAGAGGAGGAAAAACGGAGCTCTTCAGGAACCCTCTTATTGTTTCCGGCAATCAGCTTGGGATTCCAGAAGTAAGGACGCACGAAGGCAAACTCCAAAGGCAATCTCCACTTATTTACTTTCTTTTCCTTCAGAACAACTGAGTTCCGCGGGATAAATATAATGCGATCATTGCCTGGCGCCGTCCAGCGGACCCCGCATTCTTGATCAAGGAATGTATAAACACTGTTCAAAGTGCCCGTCCGATTGTCGCGGTCAGCCAGAATCTTGTCAAGGGAACGCTTCCTGTCATAATAATCCTCCCCGTAAAAGTAAAGCACATTGTTCTCAAATGTATAACGTCCTTCACCCGTATTCATTCTTTCCATATCGGACGGAGCTTTTCGTCCAATCACAAAGGTGGCAGGCTCCGTTTCTCCGACCGGATGCTCAATACCGGAAATCATTTTCAGATGTCTCTGCAGCTCCTGCGCCGCAAATATCTGGACAGGATCTTCCGGATCATCTACTTTGATGGCACGAGGCGATGACAGTTGCAGCTCCGAACCGGAAATTGCTGCACCCAGGCAGAATAAGAAAATGGAAAAAAATCTTTTCATTTCAAAGTCTCCTTTTTTGATATCTGTTTTTTATTTTCAATCCCATGAAGAATCCGTATAAAGCGTAAATCCCCTTTGAAAAATTTTGTATTTGAAGACGGCATTGCAAATGCCGGATAAACATGACCGCCGAAAACGGACGGCTTAAAGAAATATCCCTGGTATGGAAACGCTTTTTCCTCACTTTTCCCATTGACATTAAATGTAATATTTTCCAAGTCCATTGCAACGCTGACATTCGACCAACTGCCGGCGGGAAGTTCCAACGAGGTAGTGATCCTGATCAGCTCACTTTTATTTTGAGCCGTGCGGCGGGTAAAAATCATCATCAGTTTATCATTATGCCGGAACAGGTTCAATGATCCGTCATGATGGCTGAAATTGCGAAACAGCACCTCACTGCGCCCCGCTTCAGACGGGCGAATTTCAAATTGCAGCGTAAAGGCTCCATAAGGCAATGCCTCACGAGGAAAATTCACATAATTGGCATTTCCATCAAAATGAAGTCCCCAGCGCTTATCTTCGTAAAACCACTGCGGAGCGGCAGAAGCACCCCCAAGATGTTTCAATAACTCGGGACGTGGACGGTTGAACGGTTCCAGATACTGAAAACCACCCCCAAGCTCACCTGTGAACTCAGGATAGCGCGGCGCATAAAGCAATGCGCCATGTTCAGGAGAGAAACGATAAACGATATCGCGCTGCATCCGCTGCGGAATATCGACATTCACAGCTCTCTTCGCATTCACATCAAGAACCGGCAGCTTCAAGGTGCTTTTACAGGACGGATTCATGATATCAATAAACATACGCCTGATTTTTCCATCCATGCTGACAGCGCGCAGTTCCGCAGCCTGCGGGTAATCTGATATTCCGTGTGCAAGGCGATATTGCAGTTGTGCCTTTCTACGATTCAATGGCGTTGGAATATCCGCAAGGTTCCGCACAATTTCAAGATCCAGCCGGATCGCTCCGGGGAAAGCCTGAGCAAATTTACCCTTCTTTTCCAAATCCGAACATTTGAATTCCAATGGCAGAAAACCATCAACAGCAATTTTCAATATTGCATTTTTTGCCGGCAGATACCGAATAAAAAAATATTCCGGATAGTAAAAAGGGATTCTATAGTTGATCAATACTTTTCTGTTTTCAAATTGTCTGAGTTGATCCGGCGCATTGCGATAGTGGTCACGACAGAAATACCACTCAGGAGAACCGGAAATTTCAAAACTTATCTGTTTCATAACGGGTTCAAATGCGGCAAAATGCCCGCGTATGGTGACGGCCCTGGATAAATCACCATTGGCTTGGACATCCCCGGCGGCAGCGACTTCATCTTCGTTCAGCAATAGTTCAAAAGACCTGAGTGGAATCTTTGAATTCACTTCGGCTTTCAGGGTATCCCCCGTCCAGAAATACTGGAAATCACATGCCAACTGTTCCCGCACAGGCTGCATAATTTCCTTATAATTGGAACACACGCTCGGATCAATCCGCATATGCCGAAGTTCATAATGACACATCTTCCCATCCGGCCCGGTAATCGCAATCTCCGGTATCAGAATACTTTCGACGGAAAATTGCAGACTTGGAACGGAAATGGTAACGGACTTGAATTCCGCACGGTTAAAATGTTCCGCTGGAAATCTTTTCAATACCGCACCGGAAACATCCTTCAATCTCAGTTCGACCGAATATAAACTCGTTTTCTCCGTATCGGGCAGATTCAAAAATTCATATTCAATATTTTCGCCAAGACGCAATACCATGCGGCTGGATACAATCAGGTTCGGTATCGCTGTATTGTCATTTTTTTCCGGAAGCGACGGCTCTCCGCGCAACAGACTCATATAGTTTCTTACAATTCTCTTCATCGCATTCCCATTGGCGACCGTCGGTTGGTAATGGGTATTCTCATTTGCCTCATTCCACTCAAAAAAAGTGATGATATCCGGATTCAAAAGCACGAGTTCCTCCATTGCCAGACGAAATGCGGAAGAACCATATTCACCTGCAATATTTCCAGAAAGATGATTCACATACCCCTTATACACATAAGCACCTACAGCCTTGCTTGAAAATCGTTCTTCTGCCAGTAACTCCAACAGAAACGGCAGGGTATAACGCCGGTAAAAAGGATCCTGAACAGGACGGGCGGCATATTCCCCATGCTCAGGACGCTTTTTACCTGCCGGATAAACCATAATTCCGTCAGCATTGCACAATTGCTCCTCCAATAAAGCGCGGAACTGCGCTTCCTCGTCTTTGGAAAGAAAACCTTTTTCCTGAAACTTTTTCTGCATCTCAAGATCATTAACGATAGTAAAGAGAAATGGTTCAGGCAGATTTTCTTTTTCAATCAGCGTTCTGAGTCTGGAAAACAGTTCAACAGGAAAAAACTGAGCATGATAAGCCCAAACCACAATCTTCCCTCCAATTCGCAGGGAATGAGGAGAAGAAGCAGCAATTCGATAACTGTCAAGAAAATTCTCATACCATTGAGCATCGGGAACACGAGAATAAACAGCCCCTGCCATTCCGGCAAAGCCAATCCCTTTTTCTTCAGCAAGCACACTCAACAGCAAACGCCAATCATTCCTGAGTGATGGAGCATTGCCTAAAATCGTAAAGCCATCCAATCCATACTCACGGGCAATGGCAATATTGCGCCGCATACTCTCCATATAACTGTTTTTGCCGCGCAGAGAGCTGTCATGGTAAAGAGGACGGTCAATCCAGTAATGCAGATAATTCTCGACTAACCGATAGTTTTGAATTTCAGCAAAAAAGAGCGGACGCGGCAAAATACGTTGAGTTCGCAAGGGCCGGCATCTTCGAGAATCTTCCACTCGATTCCATGAAATCTCAGATGTTCCCAATATAAGCGAACCCAAGAAGAGCGTCGGCAATATCTGCATCATCATTACCATTGTCCTTCCCACATCGCTGTTTCCTGTTGTGCCCGGACGCGGAGATCACTATATAAACGAGGAACGACATGTGCATCAAAGAAAAGGAGATTGATATATCTACCATGCACGATACGAATATTATTGACTGTTTTCTTATCTTTGGCACGGCTTATGTGATAGGTACTGTTGGCACTGCTTCTTGCTTCTGATGCCATCAGTGTTCCGGAGGAATTCCGAAGTCTGTCAATCCTTCGGTAATAGTACAGGACAAGTTTATTATCTTTCGTGACATTTCCGGTTACATTGGTAATATTGACTCCATAGTCCCCCAAACGTTTACCGGTTCCGCCTTCATCGCGCCTGAAACCATAATTGATCCCCTTGACACCACCGGGAATAACGCTCTCCATTCCGTTGCATTCAAATATTTTTTCATTTTGAAGCTGATAATCATAAAGCATATCAATCCAGCTTCTGGCATTGGTCCCCGATGCACGGTAGACATCCTCCAGATATCCCGGAATGAAACCGTCATAGGAAAGTGTATAGAGATGGTTTACCATCCCGATCTGCCGCAGATTTCCCTGACAGGCAACCTGTCTTGCCTTTGCCCGCGCCTTTGATAATGCCGGCAGCAGCATTGCCGCAAGAATTGCAAGAATTGCAATAACGATTAACAATTCAATCAATGTAAAATATCTAAGATGAATCCGTCTCATATCATCACTCCTTTTTCATCTGGTGCTGCAAAATGAAATCCTCATATTTACTGATACGTTTCCCGAAAGACTCCTCTAAAAAGAGCATATCCCGACTCCAGCCTGCAATTGGCAATACTCCTATCTCGCAACCGCAGCTTTGTCCGGTAAAGAAACCGGGCAATAATTTAATATTCTTCCTTCTTTTCCTTCCACTCTCCTTTCCTTCAATTCGTTCAATTAACAATTTTACCGCACGCTCCGCACATTCCTGAAAAGGCTGTACAACAGTTGTAAGCGAGGGGGTAATGATACTGCTGAAAATATCACCGTCAAAACCGATAACAGCAATCTCTTGCGGCACATGAATTTTCCTGTCATGCAGGAATGCAAGAAGACGTGCCGCAAGAAAGTCGTTGGAACAAAACGCGGCATCGGCGCCATTCTCAATCTCCCGAAGGATAAGATCTTCAACGCCATAAATATCATTCAACACTCTCTCTATCACAACAACGGCATCCGGGGCAAAACCGGACTCCTGCCAGGCACGCCGCAAACCAAACAGTTTTTCCTTATTGGCGTCCTGACTGGTACAGATAAAAAGAACCCGCCTCCGTCCATGTTTTGCAAGATGAAGTCCCGCCATATATCCGCCAGCCTCCAAATCAAAGGAAAAATCAGAATGCCGATTATCTTTGAAGCCGATTGTGACATTCGGAACGGTAGTATGCTTCATTACCTCCTGATCCGGTATTCCCATGAAAATCAGGCCATCCGGATGCCGTGCCAGCAGATTCTCAAGCCCTTCTACTCCCTTGTCAAATATAACATGATTACCGACGTGAACAATATCCAGTAAAGTATGATAGTCATAATTTGCTGCAATAGAAAGAATATGATTTACAAAAACGGCGCTGGAATATTGCGAAATAACCGCATTGACGATTCCAATCAGCCGGGTTGACTTTCCGGAAAGAGCCCGTGCTGTCAAGTTTGGACGGTATTTAAGCTGTCTTGCAGCATCCAGAATACGCCGTCTGCTTTCTTCTCCTACCTGAATGGACGTCTTGCCGCCATTAATTACGGTAGATGCCGCACCTAACGATACGCCGGCAGCCTTTGCAACATCAATCAATCTCGCTGTACGGGATGTCCTCATATCTTCCTCTTTTAATAAAACGCTTTATTATAAATAATATTCCTGTTTTTCCATTTTGCAAATCAAAAACAATAAAAATTGGAAAATATTTTGAATATCACTTATTCAAGATGAAGAAGCGACGCGACATGATTTCCGTTGCGATCAGACAGCTTCTCACGGAAATCAACGATGCGCCTTCCCATAAAACAATTCTGAAAATCCCGACCCGCCTGATTCTCCGCGATTCCACCTTTCCCCGGACAATCAGGCACAAAAAGTAATTCAGGTTTCAACCTCATACGCAACGGCTGGATGCGGAACGCTCTCTCCGGCAAGACAGCGGCACAGGCTTTCCAGTCTCATACCGTCATATCCCGTCTCAATTCCATATGGTTTGAAAAACTCGTACAATTCACGGTGCGTATTGCCGCAGTTATGGGAAAAATGGTTTGCAACAACCCGTGCATCCGGTTTCAACATGCCGCATTCCCGCATTCTCCGCAGAACAAGCAGGTTCTTTCCCGCACCCATGTGGTAAGGATAGTCATCCGGCAGGAGCCCGAACGTACAGTCCAGAATCACTCCGTCGAACTTCCGTTTCCCAAGCCACTCCCAAACAGGTTCGGAAAAAAATCCGGTATCGTTGGCAATGAGCCATTCCTCGCCGGAATCGCTCCGCACATCGAAGAAAAACGCCTCCTGCTCCGGCGCATGATAAGCCGGAAGCGGAGTCAATGTCATTCTCTCCTCCCTCAACACGACAGGCTCCCAGGCTTTCAGGCGGACAAATTCCATCTGCAGGATTTCAATCCCCTCCCCGATGACCGGATGCGCCATAGCCGCACGCTCCACGGCTTCATTGCAGTATACTTTCAGAATCCGCCCCGGCGCAACTTTGGAGTAAGCTGGGCGGCGGTGATTCAGGGTCTCCGGGTAAAAGTGATCCGCATGATCATGCGTAATGAACAGATGCCGGATTTTTTCCGAATCAAACCCGAGCCTGATCTCCTGCGCCAGAAAATCAGGACCGAAATCAATCCGGACTTCTTCCCCGATCTGGTAGGCAGTCCGGGTCCGGGCGTCGAACCCGCCTGATTTTCTCGCATTCCGGCAGACCCGGCACCGGCAGAATGCCGACGGAATACCCTCGCCTGCCGCACTCCCGCAAATCAAAATCTCCATAATCCCATTCCCTTACCTGACTCTGAACAGCACATCGCCATCCATATTTTTACCGTGGAACACCCAGACTCCCCGCGCATTCCGCACCGTTCTGCCGTAACGGGATGCCCAGCGTCCCGGCAACTCCAGCTCGGCGCCGGACGTTCCGGGGCCGGAAGCGGAAATCAATACCGCCTCACGTCCATCATCCGCCTTGAATGACGCCGCCTTCACTGTTCCGGCAGTCTGTTTCAATTTGAAACGGCATCCGTCCTCATCCCCCAGCACATAATCCCCCAGCTCCGAAACCAGTTTTGCGACACGGCATACTTCCGGCCAGCGCCGGTCAAATTCCTTCCTGCCCTCCGGTCCGCTGAAAAGATCAAAATAGGAATACATGATCATGCCTTTCACTCCCATGATCAGCTGCATGAGCACCATGGAACGCATCTCCTGTTCCGTCGGATACTGGTACAGATGATGGTCTTTCACTTTATCTCCGGCGGCTTTGTAATGGCCGTCGTTGTAAATCTGCGGACAGTTCCAGAGCGCCCCGCCGCGGGGAACCCTGCAGATGTTCATCGTCAGCTCCGTCCATGCGATCAAGGCATTCTGATGGTTCGTATCGGCACTGCCCCGGTTGATCGGATAGGGATCAGTTCCGTAAACATTGGCGACACCTCCGAGCATCGCGCTGTTGCGCGCCGGATTGCAGTGCACCATCCACGTCGGATGCCACGGATCAAGGCGGTTGATGAGCCGGCAGCGTCCCCGCTGGTAATCCCGCTGCGAAAGCGGCGCTTCGTCGAACGTATACCATGCCAGCAGCGCCGGATGATCCTTGAAGTCGCCGATGATCTTTTCAAGTGCCTCCTTTTCCCCGCCCGCGCCGCCGTAATTCGTCCACCACGGCTTCTTCTGCACCACATCCATCACGGAAAAGATCACCTTTATGCCGTTTTTACTGCAAAGATCCATGATTCCGCAGATCTGTTCACGGGTGGTCGTTCTGCCGACGATCTCCCCCTCTTTCCAGCGCAGGGCATCGTAAGGCATGATGCAGTTGAAAGGCGATTTTCCGATGATTTCCAGATCCTTCGGCAGCAGATTATGATCGTTTTTCAGGAAACGCGCGTCATAATGGTTCATGAACAGGCCAAGCGGGAAAAACTTTCTGCCGTTCACCCGGAGGCGTCCCCGCCGGTCCAGAACGGCAGCGTTCGCAGGCGCTTTGAACGATGCCGGAAGCACCTGCACAGGAATCGTTGTGACATCCACCGTTTTTCCGCCCGCATCCCTCATGGTCACTTTGAACATTCCCTGTTCCGTCGCCGGCAGATTCATCACGCCGGAGATGCGTTCCTCTTTTACGGGAGCCGTAAATTCCGCAGCCTTCTTTCCACCGGCAAAGAATTCCACAACACTGTTCAGTTTAAGCCCAGGCGTGGAATGAAACGCACCGAAAATCAGCTCATTCCCACCCTCCCGGATGATATTCGGCTGGGCAGGGACCAGCAGATAGACGGAAGTCCGGGTAATCGGTTCGATACGAATGTTCCGGAACCATGCCCTGCCGGTGCTTGCCCGCCACAGATACAATCCCACGGTGACGCTCGCGGCATTCTCCGGCACCTGAAACTCGCCGCTGATCTCCGTCCACTTCGGGCTGTGCCCTTTTCCAGGATAAATGCCGCCGTCGAGATACTTCCCGTCCCGGGAATGGAACTCGGCACATGCCGCCATGCTGCCTTTCAGATTCTCCGAACGTGCCTCTAAAGTCAACTTATACGCACCTGGTTTCAGCTTCAGATAATACCTTGCAACCGTGTATTTTGCGGAATCCGACCGTTCCGCCATCATCATATTGTCTCCGGGACGGGACGCATCGGCTGTAATCCTGAATCCCTCCGGCAGGCTCCATTTCCGTTTCTGCCGGATTCCCGGATCGGGGAACAGATTTCCGGCAGAGACGGTTACGACTCCCGCAAGAAGGAGCATCAATACGGTGAACAGTTTTTTCATTCCATCATCCTTTCATATATTCAGTGTTTGACAAACAAATACATTGCATTAAACGTCTCAGCATCCAACTGGGCGGGACGCTCCGTGCCGACCCGTCCATCGACATACAGCTGGTTGACGGCTTTATTGTGCCGCTTGTCAAGATGCCCGTCCAGCCCCCGTTCCAGCGCCTGATCTGTCTCGAAACACATCCACCACTGCCCTTTCGAGCGCGGACGCCCATCGGCAATGACGACCAGTTTCGAGGTTATTTTGGAGTTCGTCACTTTGAGCGGATTGTACCACTCGGCACCGGATGTGAAAAAGCCTCCGCCGGGTTCCTTCCCGATATGCGCGCTGTAACAGTAATTGGTGAAATCGCATTGGGCATTGCCGAGCTGTTTGACCACCTGTTCCGGTCCGCTCGGGCAGATATAAATCTTCGAAAAAGCTTCACCGGCGGCAAGCGGCCACGGAAAACTTTTTCCGGTGGCATATTCATAGATGTAGACCATCCAGCCGGTGCCCTCATAGCCGGAACCGGTCAGCACGTGCGGTTTCCTCACCATCGCCAAAGGCAGATAATCATTATAATCAACGGTATATGCAGTACAGGCGGTTCCAAGCTGTTTCAGATTGCCGACACACCGGATCGACTGCGCTTTGTCCCGCGCCTTCCCCAATGCAGGCAGAAGCAGCGCCGCAAGAATCGCAATGATCGCAATTACAATCAAGAGCTCTATCAGGGTGAAAATTCCTGTTCCTATCCTGCGAAACAGGAATATCGGAGAGGGGACATGGAGGGTGGAAGAACCGGGCAGACATTTGATCCATCGAATAAAGAAAGAAAAAGCCTCGCAGGGCGCAAATCGACAATGCCGGAGCGGAACACTCCTTTTACAGATTTTACTTATCAAGAACTCTATCAATGTGAATTTCATCTTGAAACACCTCATCTCAGTTTCCTCCCTGTTTTAATTTCTCTTTTTTCCTCATGGCAGCCTCCTTTGAATTCATATTCAGTATTTTCCATAAGTCAGACATTTCTCATGCTTCCCCTGGGAATAAATTCCGCCTTCACGATCCGTTTCTCCGGCTTTTTCCCCTCCAGCAGCTCCAGCAGAGTCCTGAGCAACGCATCCGCGCGCCCACGGATGTTTCCCGAAATGGAACTCAAGGCGGGCACCGTGAAATTACAGAACAATTCGTTGTCATATCCGCATAACTGGATCTCCCCGGGAACCCGTATTCCGCGTCCGGTCAACTGCTGAAGAAGCGCGGCAATGCAATAATCATTCATGCCGATGATTCCGTTCAGTCCATTCGGCAGGATGAAACCGTCAATCATACCGCACATAAGCCGCTCAATGGCTGCCGCGTCGCAGAACGGCGGCGTATAACGGTAAATATATTCGGGCAGGCAGGCAAGCCCTTTCCGGTATCCCTCCACCACTGCCACACTGTAATTCAGATTATCATCGGCAATGCACAATCCGATCCGGTCCGAACCGTTTTCACGCATGGCGGAAACGGCAGCGGAAACGGCGGAAATACGATCCAGAGCCACAAAAGGCTGCCCCTCCAGTCCGGGGTCCGCCAGAAAGACGATCTTTTCCGCATTCCCGAAATACTTCTCCAGCTCGTCATGCCCGTTCGGATAATCATGGCTGAGGCAGATCACGCCGGAAACGCCATGCTGCAGCAGAACCTGATACGCTTTGTAGAGCTGTTCAATATTGTCATGCGCCTGTGCGACCAGCAGAAGATAACCTTCGGCGGCGGTCACGCGCTCCAGTTCCGAGACCAGCAGACGAACAGCCTGCCCCGCCTGACTGTCAACCAGCACACCGATCAGCTTCAACGGGGTTCCCCGCAAAGCACGCGCGTTCATATTCGGCTGGTAGTTCAGCCGTTTACAGGCTTCCAGAATCCGCCGGGCGGTCGCCTCGCTGACCTTGACTGAATTCTTCCCGGCACTGTTGACCACGCTTGCCACGCTCATTACCGATACCCCCACCTCAGCGGCGATATCAGCCAGTCTCACTTTTCCGTTCTGCTGTCTCATTGTCTTTTCACAGGTTTAATATAACGTTATATTTAATTATAATCAAATTCAGAAAAATTGCAATAGGGAAAGCGGAAGAAAATCTGATTTTCTTTCAAAAAAAAGAGAATCTGCCATCTCCGGACACCGTAACAAGGCTGAATTTTCCTGTCTTCCCGTTCTTTCTGTCCTTTCCGGGGAACTTATGGCTGCGACGCAGCGAATATGCGGAAAAAGATGAACCGTCCCGAAGCAGTTCATTTTTGCGATCTTTTGCTCGATTTTGATGTTTTTTGCTCAAAAAGAGAGTTTTCCGGCTTTAATCCCCGGAAAAATGTGTTAAGTTATAGGACGGAATATTCTAACTTTTCACATAAAAACAAAGGAATTGAAAAATGGCGAATGTCCTGGAACAAATCCGCGCGAAAGCGAAAACGCTCGGAAAAAAAATCTGTCTCACGGAAAGTGATGATCCGAGAAACCTCAAAGCCGCTGAAAAGCTTGTGCAGACCGGCTATGCAAAACCCATCCTCGTCGGCGACGCAGATGCAATCGTCAAGCTCGCCGCTGAAAACGGAATCAACCTTGACGGCGTCGAGATCGTCGATGTCGAAAAAACCCCCGATCTTCAGAAGTATGTCGATCTCGTATGCGAACTCCGCAAGAAAAAAGGCATGACCCCGGAACAGGCGCGCACGGCTCTCAAGGACACCTGCTTCTTCTCCGCAACCATGGTCATGGCGGGCGATGCGCACGGATATGTTTCCGGCGGCGGCAACCCCAAGGGATACAACCACAACACGGCGTCCAAGACACGTCCTGCGCTCCAGCTTTTCAAGACGGCTTCCGGCATCAAGACGGCGTCCTCCTGCTTCATCATGCAGATGCCTGACACCAAATGGGGCTACAACGGCGTATTCGTCTATGCGGACTGCGGCATGAACATCAACCCGAATGCGGATCAGCTTGCGGAGATCGCCGTCACGACCGCCAAGACATTCAAGGACCTTGTCGGCGGCGAACCCAAAGTCGGTATGATCAGTTGCTCGACGAAAGGCTCCGCGCATGACCCGATCATCGAAAAAGTCGTAGAAGCGACCGCGAAAGCCAAAGCCCTCGCGCCCGATCTCGCAATCGAAGGCGAGCTTCAGTTCGACGCCGCCATTCTTCCTGAAATCGCCGCAAAAAAAGCGCCGGACTCCAAAATCGCCGGGCACTGCAACGTGCTTGTGTTCCCCGATCTGAACTGCGGCAACAGCATCTACAAAGCCACCGAGCGTCTCGCCGGCGCAACTGCCATCGGACCGCTGGCACAGGGACTCCGCAGGCCTTTCATGGACGTTTCCCGCGGATGCTCCGCCGATGACATCGTCGACTGCGCATGTGTCGCCGCCATCACGGAATGGGCGGACTGAACAAAGCATTTGAATCAACAGAAAGCCGGGCTTGGAAAAGTCCGGTTTTTCTTTTTACGGGAGCACAAGATGAATCACAAGCTACTGGTGCTGCTTGCAGGGCAGTCCAATATGTCCGGGCGCGGTTATCTTACACAGGAAGACATTACGGAAATCCCCGGACTGACCGCAATCCGGCGCGATTTCAAATGGATTCCCGCCGTTGATCCGTTCAATTACGACCGCTTGAATATGCTCGGTCTTGTCGATTCCAGGGATCCGTTTGAAGAAAAAGGGCTTACCATCGGAGACCGGCGGCGCGCGGGAGTCGGTCCGGGGCGGACATTCGGGAAATACATGAAACAATTTTTTCCCGAATACGAAATCGGTTTGATCCCCGCTTCCATCGGTGGCACCCCGATCGCGGCATGGCTGCCCGGAGGGAAAGATCCTTACAGCGAGGCACATCCTTATGACGACAGCCTCAAGCTCGCCCGGGAGGCAATGAAAAGCGGGCGGATTGCCGCAGTCCTCTGGCATCAGGGGGAGACCGACGCCAGCCAGCAGACTCCCGGTTACAAGGATAAGCTGAAACAGGTCGTGATGAATTTCCGGAAAGACCTTGATCTGCCGGAAATTCCGTTCATTCTGGGGGAACTCGGAAGTTTTCTGAATCCCTCATGGCCCGTGGCGGATTACAACCGCATGATCAGAGAGGTTTCCGAAGAACTCCCTCATACGGGCTGGGTTCCGACCTCCGATCTTGCCGACAGAGGCGACAGGCTTCACTTTTCCACGGAAAGCCAGCATGAACTCGGACGCCGCTACTGGGAGGAGTTCCGCAGGCTCTCGGCTATCTGAAACGGATCAGCAGGAACAGACGGATGCCGGCGTCTTCGGGAAGCGCAAAGGTGTCCGTCGTTTCAAAAACCGTTTTTTTATTCTTTTCAAGAAATGCAAGTTCTTCCTCATACTGCAAAGGAGTCCGGTAAACCATCAGACAACCGTTGCGGTTCAGAAGCCCCGCGCTTTCACGGATCAGTATCTCCGAGGAAGCGACGGCGCGCGCAGTCACGCAGTCATAAGCATGCCGATACGGCACCTTGCGCCCCAGTTCATTTCCGCGCGCATGGATCGCTTTCAGATTTTTCAACCCCAGTTTCTCCGCGGCTGAATTCACATAATCGACTTTCTTGCGGGTGGAATCCACCGGAGTGAAGGAACAGTGCGGAAACGCCGCCGCAAGCACCAGCGATGGAAAACCCGCGCCGCAGCCGAGATCGCAGATATGCTTCGGCGTCTTGAAAAAATCCGGCATCGCAAACGCCGGGGAAAGCGAGTCGGCGACATGCCTGCACCAGAATCCGTCCGGTTTGATCGCCGTCAGGTTGAAAGATTCATTCGTCTCGTAAAGCAGCTCTCCGAGAAGTGTCATCTTCTCCATAAAACCACTGTAATCCACGGGATTGCAGGCACGAAGAAACGCCGTCACACCTTCAGGCGGAAGCGGAATCATAATACCCCTTTCAGTTGGATCACAAGAATCAGCGAAGCGATTGCGAAAAGCAGCGGAACCGCCGTCGAAACAATGCGCCACTTTGTGCTGGCGGCAATTTTGCGGATCCAGTCACGCATCCAGTGCGGCTTGGCTGAAATGAAAATTCCGATCGTTCCGACCACAAAACACATGAACGCGAAAAAAGATGAGAATTTCAAGTCCGCGGCATAAGAGGCATTGAGCATGAAGTGTGCGATCAGGATCAAAGCACCCGCAAAAGCACGGGAAAACAGGTAATCCAGATACAGATAGCAGAGCACGGTCAGGACAATGGCGGCAATGACGAGAACCGTCAGATTTTCCTTCGCGGAAAACATCGGTTCCACGTTCGGAATGAAAAAAAGAAGTGCAAGAAGCCCGAGCACCGCTCCCGCGCCGCGCTTCCGGGGGAGCTCCTCCCATTTTTTCAGGCTTGCAGACCGGATAAAGTATCCCGTCACCACCGCGATCAACAGGGAAATGAGAATACAGGCAATCAGAGAAACCGCTAAAATCATTTTATTCCTTCTTCGTAATGCTTATTCGTTGGCTTTCAGATATTCAATGTCGCTGATCGCCGCTTTTTTATAGGACTGCTTCACGCCGGGTTCCGGTTCGAACATGATCTCCTCCTTCAAATTCGAGGCAAGACGCCCGACACGCGTCAGGCCGGATTTCAGAGTCAGCTTGACATTCGGTATCCAGAGAGTAAGATTCGGCAGACGCTTGACCTCGCCCTTTTTAATCTCGACCGAGAAAGAACGTTTCTCCGGGCGGGCGCGCTTATGGGCGATTGTGACGACATGTTTTCCCATGCTCAGATTGCGCAGAGAAAGCAGTTTGGACATGCCGGGATTGGCGGGGTCCGGCTCGCTTGTCCCCACCATTTTGCCGTCCAGATAAATCGTGATGTAGCTGGGAACCGTCACCAGATCAATTCCGCCGGTATTGCTGTCCAGATTCAGGGCGACTTCGAGCTCGTTGCCCGCCGTCACTGTGACATCGCGCGTCGCGGGATCATAACCATCTTTTTCCAGGCGGATCTTATATACGCCGGGACTCAGTTGCCTGAGCTCCATCGGGGTATCCGAATATTGTTTGTCATTCACAAAAACCCGCGCACCGGACGGCGTCGAGGTAATCTTCAGCGTGCTGGGAATGATCTCAAGCTTCACATCCTTCAGCGAAGTCTCCTGGCGGCGCACCACTGTCACGACCTGTTTCAGAGTAACGTAACCGTCTCTGGCGATTTCCAGATTGTGTTTGCCCTCCTCGATCCGCTCGGAGAAGGGAGTGCGTCCCATCACAGTACCGTTCAAGGTAACGGTCGCCCCGGCGGGATTGGAGGTAATCTTCAATGTGCCGACATTGGAAGCGAGGTCCGTCTTAACTTGAACCGGGCGCCCGTCTTCGTTCATTTTCCACGAAACGGTCCGCTTCGTATAACCGCTCTTGGCAAGCTCTGCGGAATATTCCCCGTAAGGCAGGTCTTTGATCACCAACGGAGTCTCGCCGATCTTTTTACCTTGAAAAATCACCGGCGCCGCGGCAGGAACACTGGTCAGCATCACGGACGCGGTGACAGGCTTCAGCTTCGCATCAATCTTTCTGTCCGTCCCCTGCTTGATTTCCACCCTGATCAACTCCGCCCGGTATCCGGGTTTCTCAAGTTTGACGATGTAAGTAGACGGGAGCAGAGAACAATGGAACGGCGTTACGCCCCGCTCTTTTCCGAGCAGCGACACCATCGCTCCCGCCGGCGCCGATGTGATATCCAGTTTCGGTTTCTTCACTTCCGCTTTCTTCTCCAGACATCCAACAGCAAAGAAGAACGCCAGAGAAAGAACTGACAATACGGAAAATAATTTCTTCATATTCTTCCTCATCTCTTTCCGCTCGCTAAAGTTTCAAGTTTGATCTTATTGGCACGCGCTTTCTGATAAGGCTTGCTGTCCGGGTCCAGATACTCCATCAGTTTCCGGCACTCCTGCGCAGCCTCCGCATACTGTTTCCGGCGGAACAGAATATTGATGTTCGTTTCCGCATCCTTGATCATTTTCCTGAGAATCCCCTCCGCTTCTTTCAGATGCCTGGAGGCAAGATTCAACTCTTTCGGCGGCGGATCGAACTGTTCATAAAACTCAACGGCAATCTGATAACGCAGAATCGCATTGCGCAGATTGTCCGGGCGCGCCTGATAATTGGCAAACAGATCCTCCGCTTTCAGGAACGCCTTCTCCGCCTCCTCCCGCATTTCCACGGCAGACAGCGAAACCGTTTTCAGTCCGTAATCCTCGGCGAAACGGTCCACCGCCATTTCAATCGCTTCAAAAGAGCTTTTCGGATAATTGTTGCGCACCGTAATGCTGTTCAGGTAAGGTCCATAACTGACCGTCAGGGAACGTGTTTCGTCCACGCCGTCGGCGGAGGGGGACGGAGGTTCCTCCTCCAGTTTCATGAAATCGGTCTCTTTGATTGAACTGAGCAGAGTCTTCATGTAATCCTTGTTGATCTCGCCGAACTTACGGACGAAATGCCGCCGGTGTTTCAGGTCGTCCAGCATGAAAACCGCGGAATTATCCTCGATTTTCAACGCAAACCGGAAGACGTTGTCCTTTGAGACAATCTGTTTTTCATAATTCAGATAAAACGGGTTGCGGTCCGACAGGGAAACAGGCACCGCCGGGGCGGTATTTTTGTCAGACGCTGTATCGAAAAGCAGAAACAGGCTGACGAAGATCACGGCAATCCCGATCACGCCTATGGTGAACAGGATATTCCCGCGCCGCAGGAAACGGCGCTCCGGAACGTTTTTCTCCGCTTTCTTCTTTGAAAAGAGATTATTGATATCCGGCGCGGCAGACGGTGCGGCGGTCTTTTCCGGAGCGGGCGCCGTTTTTGCCGGAGGAATCGAAATCGTCACCAGTTTCTTCGGGGGAACCGCCCTCTGCGTCACGTCGGACGGTTCGCTTTCCGCCGGTGCGGGGCTTTGCGCAGGTGCGGAAGCAGGGCGCGAAGTATGGAAAATCACCTGCGGCTTTTTCTTCTTCTGCGCCTGTTCCTCCAATACCTCCGCTGTCTTATCCGCAGTTCCGGCATTCTCCTCGCCGAAACGCAGAACCTGATCGCCAACGACAAGCAGGTCACCGTCTTTCAAGAGCGCGGGCATCGTAAGCGGATTGCCGTTGAGTTTCGTCCCGTTGGTGCTGCCCAGATCTTCGACACGCCATTTCCCCGCGGGATTCAGGCTGATTTTCGCGTGATAACGCGAAACGCCGCCGACAAGAAGCTGAACATCATTGTCCGTCTCCCTGCCGATACAGACTCCGGACGCCGGAATCTCTTTCGATTCGCCGGTCCGGGGACCATTCAGAAAATAAAGTTTCACCATATCTCAATCCTTTTTTTCACACCGGACCGCGCTCTCCGCTTTCCGCCGGAGCAAAGCACTGCCGAACTCTTTTTCCGTTCCGGCATCCATCACCGCCGCCAGATCCACGATATCACCGCATGCACTGCGCGTCCGTTCTATTGTACCGGAAGGTAATTCTATCACATAAAATGCCTTTTTGCAACAGACAAACAGCCGCCACGGCATTAAATTCCGCACTGTTTTCAGAATTTTATGGTCACGGCTGACAAAAATCACATCCAGCGGGATCGACATGAAACAGGTATGGATCGAACTGCAATGATCGAACACCATCGCATCGAAACAGTCAAAATCCCGCCCGATCATCCCCCTCGCCCTCTGCCAGAGCCCCACGGCGCATTCGGTCCGGGAGGAAATCACGGTCTTTTTCGTCAGATTGCAGATCATGCGGCTCCTACCTTGCCAGTGTTCTCAACGCCTGATAAACGATCGGGCCGATCAGGATAATGAATACCGAGGGAAAAATAAACACCACCACCGGAAACAGAATCTTGACCGGCGCCTCGTTCGCGAGTTTCTCCGCACGGACAAATCTCTTGTTCCGGAGCTGGTCCCCCTGAATCCGCAGCAGCTGCCCGATGCTCACGCCCAGTTCATCCGCCTGGACAATCGCATTCACGACCGATGAAAGTTCCGGCTGGCGCACCCGTTCGCTCATCTCCTTCAAAGCCGTCTGCCGCCCTTTGCCAAGCTGGATTTCATGAAGCACGCGGTTCAATTCCTCTCCGAGCGGGTCCACCTTGCGCCGCGCCATGATATCCCGGAGCGCCGTCAGGAAATCTTTTCCGGCTTCGACGGACAGCGTCAGCAGATCCAATACATTCGGCAAAGCTTTCAGAATCGAAAGATGGCGCCTGGCGACAATCTGTTTCAGCCACAAGGTGGGATAGAATGCAAATGCAACGCCGAGAAGCAGTCCGGAAAGGGCATTGTCCATTGCCGCAAACACAATGAACAGAAGAAAACCGAAAAGTGCCATGAATATTTTCAAAGCAAAGAACCGCTGCCCGGAAACCGCCTGGTCAAGACTCGCCATCTGAACCATCTCCTCAGTATTCCTGCGCGAAACGTCAAACAGCGGCAGGTTCGCTATAAAACCCACATTGGAAACCAGCGGCAGAAAAAAACGGAACACCAGCGGAAGCCGCTTGTATTCATGCATCTCATCTTCCTGTTTTTCAATTTCAATCATGCGGAGCAGATCGAAAAAAAGGAGAAAAACACATCCCGCGGCAATCGCGGCGCAGAGAGAAGCGAGCAATGTAAGAACCATAAACGTATTCTCCTTCAGATATCGATGGAAGTTATTTTACGGATCAGCAGAAAACCGGATACGTCAAGCACAATCACGACGATAATGCAGAGAATGCCGGGCAGGCTGGAAAAGAAATTCGTCATCATGTCCGTCGCAATATACATCATGGCAATGAAAAGCGCCCAGGGCATGAGCCCGATGATCACAGCCTGCATCCGCCCCTGCGCCGTCAGAGCCTTGATCCTGCCGGTAATGCGCACACGTTCGCGAATCACGGACGCCAGGCGCTCAAGGATTGAAGTCAGTTCGCCGCCGGTCTGCCGCGCCGTAATGATCGAAATTGCAACGAGCTCGAAATCCGGACAGTTCAAGCGCGCCACCATCTTGTCCAAAGCTTCATCCAGAGACACCCCCAGATGAATTTCATGCATCAGCAGGCTGAATTCGGAGGAAAGCGGCTTGCGGTTTTCATTCGCGATCACCTCCAGCGCCTGATTGATGCTGAATCCCGCCTTCAGAGACCCGCTGATCGACAGCAGGGCATCCTCCAGCTGTTCATTGAATTTCGCAAGCCGCTGTTTCCGCAGATGACGCAGCAGCAGACGCGGCGCAGGAAACGCGAGCCCCGCGGCAAGCAGCGCCGCGACCACGCCTTTCATCACGGTCATGTTCTCCACCAGAAAACCTACGGCAAATACGGCGGCCGCGGCACATGCGGCGGCAAGCGCCAGACTCACATCCAGAATCTTGGACGGCGGCATGTTCAGGAGGACATCGTCCATTTCCACGGAAGTTTCCTGAATGAAACGTTCCCGGTAGCGGGCGGAAAGCGCCGAGAAGAATTCCACAAACACAAGCGCGGTGCAGGTTACGGCAATTCCCGCGCAGAGACTGGCTAAAACCGTCAGGTTCATCGGAACCCTCCATTTCCGGCGCCTTTATTGAACATGGAAATATCCAGATCCATTCCTGCACGCCTGATATCGTCCATAAAGGTCGGGATGCTGCCCGTCGGCACATAGCGCCCGGTCATCTTCCCGTCTTTGTCCCAGCCGTCCTGCTTGAATACGAAAATATCCTGCATGGTGATGATCTCACCCTCCATTTTCGTAATCTCGCTGACATGAGTCACCTTGCGGGAGCCGTCCTTTTCACGGGAAATCTGCACGATGATTGCAATCGCCGAGGCAATCTGCTCGCGGATCGCACGCAGCGGCAGGTCGAATCCCGCCATCAGAACCAGCGTTTCAAGACGGGAAAGAGCGTCGCGCGGCGAGTTCGCGTGAATGGTCGTCAGCGAACCGTCATGACCGGTATTCATCGCCTGAAGCATATCCAGCGCCTCGCCGCCGCGGCACTCGCCGATCACAATGCGGTCCGGTCTCATTCGCAGCGCGTTCTTCACTAGATCGCGGATACTGATCTCGCCTTTGCCTTCGATGTTCGCCGGACGCGCCTCCAGCCTCACGACATGATCCTGCCTCAACTGGAGTTCGGCGGCATCTTCAATCGTCAGAATGCGTTCCGTATCCGGCAGGAATCCGCTCAGAATGTTCAGAAGGGTCGTCTTTCCGGAACCGGTTCCGCCTGAAATCACGATATTCTTGCGCAGTTTCACGCAGATATCAAGAAAATGGGCAATATCCGCGGAAATGGAGCCGAACCGGATCAGGTCATCCACTTTCAGCGGAACCTTCGAGAATTTACGGATCGTAATGGAAGGCCCCACGAGAGAAAGCGGCGGAATGATCGCATTCACACGGGAACCGTCCTTCAAACGGGCATCCACCATCGGGGAGCTTTCATCAATGCGCCTGCCGAGGGGCGATACAATGCGCTCGATCGCCGCAATCACCTGATTATTGTCCGCGAACGCCATATCCGTCCGGTGCAGCTTTCCCTTGTATTCCACATAAATATGGTCGGGGCCGTTCACCATGATTTCCGTAATGGACGGCATCGCGATCAACTCTTCCAGCGGTCCCAGCCCGATCGCCTCGTGAAGCAGCTCCCGTTCGATCAGTTCCTTGGTAATGCCTTCCGGCAGAGGAATTGAAATTTCCTCAATGATCTCATGAATCGTATTCGCCGCTCTTTTGTTCAGGTCGTTTTCCGAAGCGCCGCTCATGACGAGCCGTTTCAGGTTCAGGCGTTTGATCAGTTCCGCATGGGCACGCTTCTTGATCTCCTGCAGAAGGGGGCGGTGTTCGAACGGCACGCCGGAAACGGACAGAATCTCCACACCGCCATGTCCGGGTGCGGAAATCGTCTCCAGTCTGCTTTCGATTGAACTCACTGTCGGCGGCGGAGTCTCTCCTTTCGGCGGTTCGGGCTCCGCATTGACCAGCGGCCGGGCGTCAATGGGTTCCGGGTCCTTCATCGGAAACTCGATGACAATCCCCCCGATACGGATTTCGTCACCGGGCAGAACCTCTTTCGCACCGACACCGAGACGCTCTCCGTCAAGATAAGTGCCCGTATTCGATCCCAGATCCATGACTTTGATCCCGCCGTCCTCCACCGTCAACTGGCAGTGGCGCGGAGAAATGCCGTCCGCATCGAGCTGGATATGGGAATCGGCGCCGGAACCGACAATATAAATTCCGTTGCCGAGCTGTCCGGTAACGGGTTCATTCTCCGGGATTCTGATTACGATATCATACATAAGAACTCCCTCCGTCCTTATCTTCCGGCTCTCATCATCTTTTCACGCTCGGCATTGTAATTCATGATATTTTTCTGGAGGAAGTTCCAGTTGACGCTCTGCAGTTTCTGGGTAATTGCGGACTCCTCATAGTTGCGCAGGCTCATGGTCAGGCGCCCTTTCTGCGAGGCAAAGATAATCATCTCGACCTCTTTCGGCGTCAGTTCCAGCGTCACGGTGCTGTAACTCCGCGCCGCATAGTTCTGCCCGGCGGAGGATGCAAGAAAACCCATATCGGTTCCGGTTGCGATCACACGGACCCGCTGGAGAATCGTAAGGGTAATCGTATCCAGCGAGGAATCGCCGCGGGTGTCGGGAAAACGGAACGTCCCGATCAGGTCCACATAATTGTTGGGCTGGACAAGGCCCGTCACGGAGCTGGTCGCATCGACGGAAATCGAGATCGCGCGGTAGCCGGGGCGGATCAGGGAGGTCAGCCCGGTCTTCCCGGATGTAAGAGACACTTTGAGGTCGCTCCATTGAAGCAGGGTTCCGGCGCGGATCAGGGACTGCGCCTCGCGCCCGATCACCAGAGAACGTCTGTCATAGGGGATTTCACGCTCATATCTGGCGTTGCGGAAACGCTGGACCAGTTTCTTCTGTATCATATCCTCCGTGATCTTTTCCCCCTCCGGGATATCCCTGGCGACCTGAATCAGATAGATTTTATAGGTCTCCCCCTGCAGACGCGCCTTTTCCTTATTGATCTGGCTGAACGTGAACATGAAAGCCAACACGCCGAATAACACGGCTCCGAGAAGCAGGAGTTTCTGTTTCATATTTTATCCCTGATGTCCATTTTTTAATGCAAAAAGCGATTTCCATACCTACATTTACGGAATATACATGTCTCATGACACTTTTCCACAAAAAAGCACCGAAAAAACGGAAAAAGAGAAAAAAACAGCGGTATCTCCCGCCTGTCAAGAGACTCGGAAGAGCCGCCGCTGCCGGAAATGCCGCAAACATCCGGTCTATTCCATCCGGAACTCCGCGGAAAAGGAGACGGACTCGCCGGGAGCAATAAGAGCCGTCAGGTAAAACGGCTCGAAGGTGGAAGCCTGCGGGGTATGCCACACCGCCGCTCCGGCAAACTGGTTCCCGGGGAGAAAACGCGCCGAAACAGTCCGACCGCCGGAAACGGTGAATTGAAACTCATTTCCCTGAAGATTACGTATTGCCTTCGGAACTCCGAACAGCCTGCCGATCACCTGTTCCGCCCATGCGGTGCAGTTCTTCCCGGCAAACAGCAGATGTTTCTCCGGTCGCGCCATGTCCATTCCGGCATTTTTCACAATCCCCCTGCCCTCTTTGCTCCAGGCCGCCGGAATGAAACACCAGCGGTAGCCGACATCATTCATGGCGGACGTCTGCGTATTGTTCAATTTCACATGGAAAGCAAGTTTCTTCAGATCAGGGGAAACAGTGATTGTCTTGATGATCTTCAATCCCGGAAGCCAGGGATAACTGCGGACCGTCGTCGTGAATTCCGCCGTGACCCGCAATCCCTCCGTGGAAATCTTCTGGTCTGTGACGCGGTAGTTGCTGTTCACGACCATGCCGTTTTTTCCGGGTGTCCAGAATGCCGACTGTCCGAAGTTCGCACTGCATTGCGCCGTTCCGTCCACCGTCCAGGATTCCAGAGCCATGCCGCAGGGATTCAAGAGCAGGGTGTTTTTCCCGGAAACGACCTCCAGCATGGGCTTGCCGTTTTTTGTGACAGGCTTGCAGGAGAGTGCGCCGGAACTCATGCTTTTGAGTTCGCCGATGTCGTTTTCCGCATGGAGCGCCTTGTCGCGGGCGGCTTCCTCCTCGGCGGCGCACCGGTTCTCCTTCTGACAGCGTTCCAATTCCCTGCGCATCTCCGCGGAGGTTACGGTTGCCGCCGGAATCTTTGTCGCGGGGGCGATCTCGAAGAACGCCCAGCGCATGGCTCCGGCGTGAAGCAGAATCCCGTCCGCAAGCATTTTCCCCGTGAAGAATTTCCCCTGTTCCGGCACGAACTGACGGCGGAACGCCTTTTCCTGAACGGTATATTCCTGATCCGGTTTCAGCCCCGGAACGCGAAGCTGGAACACGACATCGCCTTTTTCCCAGAAGTTGCCGGCGGCGACAAGAATCCGCCCGTCCTTTTCAAATGCGGCGACCTGAAGCAGATCGCTTTTCCTGACATCCGGCAGATATTTCGGAAGAACCCCTGCGGCAGTTTCCACAGTCCGAAATGCCGTGGGAGCTGAAAACGGTGTCTGCGGAATCACGCTGACCCCCTTTCTCTCTTTCCCGGTCATGACGATATCCTCATTCGCCGCGATCAGCGCGTTGCTGTCCGCAAGCGCTTTCCAGAAACGGTGATCGTATCCGCGCGGAAAGTAATAAAGAATCGAAGCGTCATAACCGGCGAGAAAAGAGCTGAGCTGATCCATCGCCATGCCTTCCGGCTGTCCCAGAGCGGTGGCATTGAACTGGCTGCCGTGCGGCATCGCCATGAGTTTTGCGCGTTTTGCAGGGTCAGGAAAATGTTTCCGGTAGTCGCGGAGCGCCCGTTTTGCCATCTCCCATACATACAAGTGCAGTTCCCTGCGATAGGCATATGGCTGATCGGCAAGGAACCACGCATAAGGGCCCCACACATTCAGCCAATTCAGGCTTCCGGCATATTCATATGGATTGAATTCCCACTGTTCCTTGAAATACTCAGGATAACGGATGATCTGATCCGTGCCGACCTCGGGACAGAATCCGATTTCCGTCGCACCGAGCTTGAGACAGTCTTCATGCAGTGTTTTGATGAGCCGCCCGTGCTGCCAGGCGCGGAAACGGATCGCCTGATCCCGGTAAGGCATTCCCGGCTGCATCTGCGCGGGCCAGATCTCCTTCACCTTTTCCGGGGAAAGTTTTGCGAACTTCGCGAACTCCCCGCGGCAGTTGTCGCAGAAACAGCCTTTATTGCGGGACATGTAAGGCTCCCAGTTCGGCTGAAGACCGTCCAGCCCCTCAAGCGATTTTCTGAGCTGCGGCAGGACAACCTCCGTATAATAAGGCGTCCGGTTGTAGATCGAAACAGGACAGCTCCAGAGAAGATTGCGGCGCGGAGAAACGGTTTTTCCATCCTTGTCCAGATAATTGGAATAAGCCGGCTTCTTTCCCTTTTCCATGACGCCGACCCGGAAACCGTTGGCGAAATAGTAGGATTCCGCTGTAATCAGGCGAATCCCGTTTTCACGGAGCATTTTCAGATAATCGGGTTGGAGTTTTGAGGTGATCAGAGTATTCCCGGTTCTGCCGAAGAATTCCGAAAGCATCCGCTGCGCTTCCGGTTGATGAAAATCGATGTCACTGTTCACTGAATGGAAGCCGGTATAGAACTGTTTCGGAGCCGCCGTCTTCTCAAACTGTTTCATTATGCGCAAAGTGAATGTGCCTGTATTGCTGATTTCACTTCCGTTTGCCGAAAGATAAAAACGGCAATCGTCCCATCGGGAATTTTCAGCGGCATTACCGAGAAGCATCACCGAAGGCATATACCATCCGGTGAACTCCTGCGTATTGCGCAGATGGGAAACAACGGACGGCGCGACATCAAACGACCAGCGTTTCCACGCCTTCCCGTTTTTCTGAATGTCACAGCTTTCAATCCTGCTGCCGAACATGCGGTTCGTTCCGATCACGGAAACCCCGGACGGCAGTTCCAGATTCATTTTTATCGTCTCCGCCTGCAATTTTCCCTTCGGAAGAAAGTTTTTAAAACGGAATCCGATGATGCCGGGGGTATTGGCAGCCAAAGCAAACGTCCTGTCAAGCAACTCGCCCGGAGCCAGTTCGACGACAACTGGCTTTTCCGGCATCACCCTTGCCAGACGGGGATTTCTGATCAGAAGTTTGCCGCAGCCATCGCCGCGGAACGAGATTTTGATTTTGCGTGTTCCCGGCGGAACCGTAAAATCATAGCTGTAAGTCTGCCACTCCGGATCGGAATTCAGTTTCCTGCAAAGATACCGCCCGGTCTCCTTTCCCTGCGCGGGATACCGTGAACTGTTGTCATAGAAGAAAACCAGAAGCATCTGGTCAAATTTGTTTTTCCCGATCACCTGGTTGCGGCTCTCAAAGGAAATGCGAAACGTCCCCCCACCGTTTTCCGGCAGAACCAGAACTTGAGAAAAACTCAGGGAAAACTGTGTTGACAACTGCCCCATCAAATCCTCCAGCTCAACGGGGCGCTTCAGCTCCATGACTCTGCCCGACTCCGTATCAACGAATTCCGTATGTCCGATTCGCGCGGTCTTTTCGTTGAATCGCGCTCTGTTCTCCGGACCGAAAATCCATCTTCCGGCAACCCATCCGGTATCCATTTTATGCCAGGCAACGGGCACCTCCTTCAGATCCGGATTCTTCAGGAGATTTCCCTGTTCCTGCGATACTGCCTGAAAACGTTCCCTGGAAATTTGTTCCATCGGGAATGTAACTCCGCCACGATCGAAATCCGCCCCCCACAAAGTTGCCGCAAGCAACGGTGCGCAAATAAAACCAATCTTGAGTTTCTCCATGTTCTGTTTCCTTTCCATTCCATTATCAGTTTCGAACTCCGGCGGAAAAATTTCCATCCGGCATTTGTTTTTTATCCGTTTCCGGGTTCAGTTCATTTGCATATGCCGCAACTTGCGTAGCCACTGCCAGTGTAACAGCTCCCCTTCCCCGCATGCCATGCCGGCGCAATCGCAATTTCGGTCGCAGCGGAAACACGGGAGTCCTTCTTCAGCACGCTATCTGCATTCCCGGCAAGACAAACAACATTCATCACCCCGTTGTGCCGGAATGTCAGATAACTTGTCTGTGTTTCAAGTGGATAAGTTCCCGGATTTCTCCACTGCCAGTGAAAATCAAGCGTGTCAAACTTTGTATTTCTGTCCCCGAACAGAAATATATTGGACGGTTTTGGAAAACGTTCGGCTTTCAGGTCGGAGTACCGCATAATGAAAGAGTTGTATCCCAATGTATAGTTTGTCTTATTATTTTCCGCCGGAATATCGTCCTTCGCAACGGGACATGCCAGCTTTGAAATAAGCACTTCTCCGGTGCTTTTCCGGTATAATCCGCCCACACTTGCCCCGCCGTCCTGCTGTTGCAGATAGGAACCTAAGCCAAATCCGTCTTTCGACTGAAAAAAATCGGTTCCGCGTCCACCGCTCCAACCGCCCAGATCTCCTTTGCCTTTCCCGTTGTTGTAATAAGAGGAAAGATAGCCGTTGCTGTCACTGATATACATATTCGCGGCTTTCACCATATTCGCAAGATTGCTGACGCAGGCGATTCTCTGCGCCGCGGCTTTCGCTTTACCCAATGCCGGCAGCAGCATGGCAGCGAGAATCGCAATGATCGCAATCACGATGAGGAGCTCTATCAGGGTGAAAATCTTTGTTTTCACCCTGCGAAGTAAGAATATCGAACAGGGAACACGGAAGGAAGAAGGAACGGGGAAACAATCGAACAATCGAACATTGGAACAATTCAGCAATCGAAGGAAGAAAGAAGATGTAAGATCAGCGGACTGACAACGTTCCGCACTGCCTTGCTGCTGCCGGAATGAAATACCACTCTTACAACTTTTCCTCATGAGGAACTCTATCAAGGTGAAAATTCGTATTTTCGCCCTGCGATGCAGGAACATCGGACAGAAAACACGGAAACAGCCATTGTAAATGTCATGACAACAGCAAGAAACATACTTTAATATCGACATTGGCAATCCTTTCGTTTTTATTATGTTACATTAAATCCGCAAATTTTGCCCTCTGGAGATCAGCCAGTTCGGGCAGTTCCTCACGAAGTCTCTGGATTTTCCCCTGTTCGATCAGCAGAAACATCCGGCGCGTCACCTCGCAATGCGCCTGGCAGGTGAACATGTGCCGAATCACAGGCAGTTTCCGAAGCGCGTCATGATCGGACAGATTTTCCAGCAGAGCCGCCGCCGGGGAATTTTTCACCCAGGTAAGCATTGCTTCACAGCGATAGGCGCACCAGACGTCAAACCAGTGATCCCCTTCGGAAAGCGCCATGCGGCTGATCTGATCCACATAGTCGAGAAACCACTGCCGCTGTTTTCCGCGCAAAGGTTCTATCTTCCACGGATCAGGAGAAAAACAGTAGGGAGTAAGCTCAATCTCGTATGCTCCCCGTTCATCAAAGGAAATGCGGGGAAGATAGCCACTCCACCAGAATTGATGCGGGTCGAACGGTGCGCCGGAAACAGACGGGAAGAAGAAATTGCCGGGGCAGTAAACAATCGGCACATTTTCCACAAGCTCAATTCCCTGCGGACAATGGGTATGAATGTTGACGACGGCAGACGCTCCGGCGCGGGCGAATGCAGAATAGAGCTTGCGCATACGCGGCGATGGAATGGGGTTGTATTCATTCCCGCCGTGAACGACAACAAGCACAACATCATTTTCCCTGCGTTCGGAGCGGATTTGAAGAAGATCCGCCATCTCGTCCATGGCATTGCTTCCGGGCACATCCTCCCCGGCAGTCCCGAACTCCGTCTCGCAGAAATTCAGGATGGAAATGCGCAATCCGTTTTTTTCGAGATGCAGAGGCTTTGCGGCATCGGCGGAATTGCACCCCGCGCCAACAGTCCTGACTCCGGCATTCCGGATATGACGGATTGTATCCAGCACTCCGGCCGGGGAATGATCGCCGATATGATTGTTGGCAAGAAGCGCCACATCAAACCTGCCGGCGGTGATGAACGCCTCGCAGCCGGGAGGGACGAGCAGATTCGGACCGGATTTCGTGATCGGTTTCCAATGTCCGGAAATCACTGTTTCCCACTGAACCAGCCGTAAATCCGCACGATCCAGCGCAGGCTGAATCTCCTGTAGAATTTTCCGGCTTTCCCCGTTCAGAATGGCATCCGCCGCATGATCTCCCGGGCAGACATCCCCCGCAATCGCAATGGAAAGATTTTTCCCGCAGCTTTCCCGCCATGAATAAATTCCGTTCTCAAACACAAAAACATCATCCTTTCTCGCTGCCTTACAGTAACTCCCAGAAAACAAGTCTTCAGAATAACCTTGTCTCAATGAAAATCCAGCCCCTTCTTTTTGAGATGCCCCCGGACTGCCTGTTTCGTTCTCCGGGCTGCCGGAGATCTCGTACTCTGCCGTTCAATCACCCTGTAAGTCGCAGGAATGAACGGCGGGAGCGAATGTTCCGGCGCATCGGGGCAGAACCACTGATCCATGTTCTCCAGAATGTCAATCGCCTTTCCGCCGATCTCCCTGTAATCAATGGCTACCGTTGACAAAGGCGGATTCATATAGGCACTGTTGGGTGTGCCGCAATATCCCATCACGGAAACATCATCAGGGATTCTCAAATGCAGCTTCTTCAACGCCCGGTAAACCAGCGGCGCCCAGTAGTCGGAATAGCAGAGTATCGCAGTCGGAGGCCTGGGAAGCGTCATCAGCTTCCTGACACTCTCCTCTACGGAAGAATCCGTGATAAGCGTGGAAACAATCAGCTCCGGATCGGGGTCAAGCCCGAAACCGCGCAGAAGCTCTGCATATTCCTCCAGCTTGAATTCGCATCTTACCAGTCCGTCTCTCATAGGATCAATGGTACCGATTCTGGTATGCCCGCAACGGCGAAGATAACGCAGAGCTTCACACCAGGCATTCCGGGTGTTCTGCGGAATCGCCGCCCAGCCGGTAATCCGGTAATCCCCGGCGTCGCAGTAGAGAAGAACCACGGGAATGGCCAACTGCTTCAACGCCAGAAATATCTTTTCCGTCCCATGAAAATTTGTCGCCTTCCACAAGACGCCGGATATCCTGCGGCGGACAATCATTTCCGTCAGTTCCTCCCGGGATAAAGTCATGAGATGTTCATAGGAACAGTTTTCCAAATCAATGTCGCGGTCATAAAGCGCCTGTTCGATCCCTCTTGTAATCTGCGGGACAATATGCTCTGAATGGGGCACCGGCGGAGAGGAACTCAGAATAAGCAGGTATCGCCTGGATTTCTTCTGCATATAGGCGGGATTGACGAATGTGCCTTTACTGCCTTCCCGGAGAATCAGGTCCTCCGCCTCCAACTGCTTCAATGCCAGACGCAGCGTATTGCGCGAAACCCCGAGAGTCCGCGCATAAGAAATCTCAGGGGGGAATTGAAATCCCGGAGGACAGATTCCGCTGAGAATATCCTCTTTCAATTTTTCATACAACTTGCTGTTTTTGCTGTTTGTTCTCATAACAGTTTCATTCCATCGTATCCAGCCCGCACTCTTCGCGGATTATAATGATTTTAAACCTCGGTACCTGTTCGTGTCAAGCCCTGTTTTCAAAAAAAAGATGATTTTTCCATTCTCCCCTGACGCCTGTCCGGATCGGCAGCACATGTCATTTTCAGCAATCGCAATCCTGCTGCAGGAAGAAAATTCAACGGTCCCTATCGTTACGCCGTTCTCCGGGAAAACAGACAGAGAAAACAATACCTTTCAGCGGGTATTGATCCAGAACCGGTAATTCTGCGGGGAACGCTTATAGACCTGACGAAAAATTTTACAGAAATAGCTGACAGTATTGAACCCGCTCATCTGTGCGATTTCTTTCACCGGGAAATTGGTGTTCAGCAGCAACTTCGCCGCAACTTCCAGACGGAATTTACGAATGTATCCGGCAGGAGCACACCCGAATGTCTTCCTGAAATGCCTGCGCAATGAACTCTCCGACATGGAAGTAAGATGCGTCAGATCCGAAAGATTGATATTTGCGGCATAATTTTCATTGAGGAAACTGCTGATCCGGGACATATCAAGCGGCTGCTCCTGCCGGAACATTTCATTGTCTTTCACGGCAATATCGCACAGCATGGAGATGATTGCCATGAACAATCCATATTTGCCGCCGATTCTGCCGGGAGCTTTCGATTTCTGCTGCCGGACAAATAAATTCAGCAGCGCCGTAAAATCTTTCTGCTGCCGGGGGTCCAGACGCAGGCGCGGATAATATCCCGCGTTTTCCCAGAAGGAATTGTCCCGGGAAAACAGTTTCTTATATCCGGGATGCCGGTAAAGTTCCAGCAGAGGCACCGGAAGCTGATCCGCAATGAAAAGCAGATTGAATATCTGAAGATTTTCAGCTTTCAGATAACCGTGTATTCCGCCGGGAGGAATCAGCCAGACATCACCGGCGGCGGATTCCTCCCAGCCGGCAGGATCGGAATAATGCAGCACCTTGCCCTTCAGGATAAAAATCACTTCCGTAAACTCCTGTTTGTGCGGCGGCATATCAGGCTGAGCATAGAAAAAACCGCGCAGAGGAAAAAATTTGTCTTTGGAAAAAAGTGAATGATTGGTAAGGATCAACGCCATAAAACTGCCTCTCCTGTTTCTTTATCTGCCGTTTATTATATTCCGCACTTCGTATTTTTCAAATATAAAATGAATGATTTGTTATATAGATGACGTTTTTATTATATTGCAGAAAATGACGTATCTTATTATATTAAGCAGTGAATCCAACACGGAAAGGACGGAAAATGAACCGGAAAGAAGATGCTTTCAGAGTTGCCTGCGAGATTTACAGGGAATATGGAGTGAATCCTGTCAAAGCCATGGAAAACTTGAAGGAAATTCCTGTTTCCATTCATGCCTGGCAGGGCGATGACGTGGTCGGTTTTGAAAAGTTTGAATCGGCGCTCACCGGCGGGTGCCAGGTCACGGGCAACTATCCCGGACGTGCCCGCAATGCCGATGAACTGCGGCAGGATCTGGATACCGCCCTGCGCCTGATTCCCGGAACGAAACGGGTCTGTCTGCAGGGGCATCAGGTGGACCGGATGCTGCCGGGCGCGGACCGTGACGCATTTACGATTGAAAATTTCTCCGCCTGGCTGGACTGGGCAAAACAGAATCGGCTCGGTTTGGACATTGCCCCCGCGTTTTATTCCCATCCGAAACTGGATCACGGTTACTCCCTCTCCCATTCCAACCCGGAAATCCGGCAATTCTGGATCAATCACGGCAAAATGATCCGCCGTATTGCAGCGGAATTCGGAAAAACGCTTGGAACGCCTTCGATCTGCAACTTCTGGGCACCGGACGGAAGCAAGGACATTCCGGCTGACCGTTTCACTCCCCGCAGGCGTCTTTCGGAGTCTCTGGACGCCATATTCGAGGAAAAGATCGACGAACGTTATGAAATTGACGCGGTTGAATCCAAACTGTTCGGCATCGGCGTGGAATCCTATACCGTCGGCTCCAACGACTTTTATATGATGTATGCCGCCCGGCGCGGCAAGATGATCTGCCTGGATTCCGGTCATTTTCATCCGACGGAGTCCATCGCAGACAAGCTCAGCGCGGTAATCTCGCAACAGGGCAGCATCCTGCTCCATGTCAGCCGCGGAGTCCGCTGGGACAGCGATCATGTAATTGTGCTCAACGATGAACTTCTTTCCATTGCACGGGAAGCTGTTGCATACGGCTATCTCGATAAGATCAGATTCTGCCTGGATTATTTTGATGCCAGCATCAACCGCATTGCGGCGTGGGTCATCGGCGCGCGCAATCTGCAAAAGGCATTGCTGATCGCTCTTCTTGAGCCGACTGATCTCCTGAGGAAAGAAGAGAACAGTTTCGATTTTTCCGGCAGGCTGGCACGGCTGGAACAAATCAAGACTCTTCCCTGGAACAGTGTCTGGAATTACTATTGTGAATCTCAGAATCTGCCGGATGACTATGAATTCATGAAACAGATCCGGCGGTATGAAACCGATGTTCTCCTGAAACGGTGACGATATCTCCCTCCCCCCGGATTCAGCTGGAAAGGATAAGTAACATTCAGTTCACGGTGGCATGAATACGGGCGGGCAAATCTCCGAATTTGAAATCTGCTTCCACCCAATAGAAAAAAGGAGCCTCCGCCGGCAATGCAAGGCGAAAGGGAATTTCAGAACTTTTCCCGGAAACAAGATCCGGAGTGGCACAACGGATCACGCCGGGCGTGTGCCGCTGGGGCAGCCTCACGGTCAGACGAAGATTCGAAAGCGTTTTTCCGGAATGGTTTGCCAGGCGGAAACAGAGTTTTCCGTTTTGAATCGCAAGACCGGCGAAAATGCCGGGGAACTTCTTCAGCGCCGCAAGATACTCCGGCTCGTTCCCGTCGTTGGCAGCAAGCTCGATTTTCTGCGGAAGCGTTTCCGTATGCGCCAGCTCAACGGGAGCATGACCACGAACTTCAAGAAAAAGCGGTACGGATGCTCCAAGCTCCGACGGAAGGTAGCGGATTATTTCCCATTCCGCGCACTTCCCGTTTACAACTGTTTTTCTGATGCGGACATGATTCGCCTCATAACGATATGCGGCGTATTCATTCTGCGTGCAATACCACCATCGGGGATTGCCGGAATATTTGGCAAAACCTTTTTCCAACTCTTCCCAGTCCTTTCCTTTCTGCCATGCATGAACTCCCATTGTGATATTCGGCTGTGACCTCAGGCGGGGATTTTTCAACGCCTGTTCGATTCCCCGGTCAAAATTCTCCAGCGTTGTATTTCTGTCTCCGGGCGAAAAGGCTATCACGGTTGAAAAATCAGTCTCGCGCAGCCCTTGGGCGGAAGCAACAAAATTCGCATAGACGCTGTGCAGAATTCCGCAGCGCAGAAGAACCTCGGCAATATCGCGTCCGATCTCCGGTTTCCCGGAAACAGCAAAACGCCCGAATGCAAACGCATGGGAGTTCACGGGCAGATCGGATGCAGCCTCCAGTTCCGCACGGTTCATCGCAATTTCACGGAAACGCAGCCGCGGAGGAATCTCGGTCAATTTCCGGTGCCACATACCGTGTGTCCCAAGCCTGAAACCGCCTTCCGTCAAATGTCTGATATAATCCCGGCGCCACGAGGCCTCATATTTGCCATAACGAAGATTCTGTAGATAGAAATTCCCTTTGATTCCGTATTTCGCCATCAGAGAACGCATCCTCAGATGTGCTTCGCAGATGTCATCCCAGCGCGCGGAAAATGCCACCGTCTTCCCATACGGCAGAGGCATGATTTTCATCTGCGCATTCTTTGCCGCCTCCGCAGTCGGAAAATCCAGTTTCACCTTCTGCACATAGGTACGCAGCCCGGACGGATTTTCCGCAGGCCGGAGCATCGGGAGAACCGGAGCCGCAACCGTTTTCCCTGTTGCAAGTCCGCCTCCGGTTGCGGGAAACAGAAAATCCCAGATATCCGTGACGGGTTCACCGTTTTTATCCAGCAGAAAACGGACCACATCCAGCCAGTGATTGCCGGATGTCGCCAATGTCGAGTCACCGAACGGCTGCGCGGCAAAGAAAATAACTTCGCCTTTTCCGACTTTGTGCCGGAATCCCGCAGGCGAACCGTCAGGATAATGCACCGTAACCTCTGCTCCTTCGGGAACTGACAGGGTACGCGCCAGGATTTTACCACTGAATTCATTATCTACATGATTCAGAGGCATGAGCGGCAACAGTGTTCCATGTGACAGCCCGAATGCACGATTCACGACGGTAATGAAGGAGGCGGAAACCGGTCTGCCCGTTCCCTCTCCGATCAGTTTCCTGCGATACGGAGAAAGATCCGCATCATCGGGAGCATAACGTAGAAAATCGGGATCGAACACGACCAGAGTCCCCCCATTTTCCACATAATCCGCAAGTTTTGCGGCAGTATCGCGGTCGGCATAATGGGCGCGGGTTACGAACAAAAGCCTATAGTTGTCCAGCGTATCCGTCCCCTGCGCCAGAGAGGAATCCGCAAGGAAACTGAAGTTGCGTTTCAGGCGCTCCCCCATCATCGTGTAAAGCGTGTACCATGCGTGCTGCCCCTTGTCCTGATCGGCAATCATGGAAGGATAGGAAACAAAAATTGCCGTCGAAGTTTTCTTCGGCAGTTTCAAACGGTTCATACGGCGTGCCAACCCGTTGACGCGGAGCATTTCACGGTAGGCATCCGGGCATGTGTAACGGAAAGGCCCCGCGGTATACCAGAACAGCATTTCCGCTCCATTCTTCAACGCCTGTGCCGCCCACTCCCGAATCCGTTCCGGCGTAGGCTCCATGCCGCAGTAAATGAATCCCTGCGGCATGGTTGCGACAGGCTTCTTTGAAAGTTCCTTGAGGTATTTCGTGGCAAAACCGGTATGGTAAAGCGCACGCTCTTTTCCGAAATGCGAGAGCGTCGCGGTAGGATACGGGTCGGATGAAGTGATGTCCGTAAAACGGGTCAGCTGCGGCACATCGATGTAATTCAACCCGTACATATAACAGAAATTATAAGTCATGACCGGCACCCCCGGCAGAATCTTATGGAAAAACTCAAAGTCTTTCGCCGCTTCCTGAGCGGCTCTGCCGTTCCACCAGCGAACCGTTGCAATACGGGAGCGTTCTGCCGCGCGGCGATCGGGGGGACGCGGGCCGGCAAAGTCGAAGAGCCCATATTTCCCCGCGCCGAACTTCTCCCTGATCTCCTGATCGACCGCATCCAGTGCCCGGCTTTCGGGGTTTGCTGTCCGGCTGAAATTCGCAAATGTGGCATATCCCATCGGCTCATCATAAACAAGAACCAGTTCGAGAAGCCCTTTCAACGCTTTACCATCCCTCCGAATCGCATCTCCGGCGACATCGCGTATCAGCTGACGATAAGCCGGATCAATCGAATCGACATTGCGCGTATTGCCGGCTTCCGCCTTGAAATACTGCGCCGTTCCACGCTTGATCACTTCGGCGCGGTGCCATGAACTGTTCGCACAATACCAAGTCTTCGTGCCGTAACGTTCGAAATTGCGCCGGACAGCGGGAATTCCTCCGAGCTCCTGAAGCCACGGATAAGCCGCCGTGAACATGCCGGCTTCTCCGATTTCGCGGGAATATTTCTCATACAGTTTCTTCGGATCGGGATGTGCTTTGCGGTAAGCCGCCGGATAAGAACTCAGCCGCGCGCCATGCCCCCAGCTTCCCACAATATAACCCCCCGGACAATCGCTCTGAAGTTCCTTGAACTTCGTATTCATCCGCTCAATCTTCAAGGGGTCACGGTCATGCACCTCCATATAACGCCTGATCGTTCCATTGTCTTTTCCCAGACGCAGTAACGCATATTTGCGGAAATTGCCGAAGTTCTCCCCGCTTCTCTGCCAGTGGCTGTTCTCCCGTTCCCCTGCGTAGCGTTCACGTGCAAAATTAACAGAAAGTTCCTCCGGCACGGTTTTCAGTCCAAGGGTGGACCACGGAATGCGGAATGTGCTGCTCCACATTTCTTTGCCGCGTGCCGCTCCGCACGTCCACCCGGAATCGTTCCATGCCGCTTTTGCCACAAAAGGATTGCCGAGTTCAGAAAGAAAACGTTCCGCATCCGCGCAGTTTCCCACGGAATTGATCATGAATTGAAAACAGCGTCCCTCTTTCGTTGCAATGAAAAGTTCATTGCAATCGTCCTGATAAACAGGTGCATCCCGCTTCGTCTGCGTCGTTTTCAGGGCAGCCATTGCCGGTTCCCTGTTGATGAAACCGACATAAAGCGCCTCGTTGTCATAAGCCAGCCTCACATCCGTTTCCGCATTCGGCAGAGATGCCTTCCCGATGATTTCATTACGGTAGAAGCGGTTCAGTACCGCCGTATCCTTCCATGCAGCGGCATTTCCGTCAACTGAAAGCCCCCCGTTTTTCGGTACTTTTACAACGTCTGCAACGGGCGAGAGAGATAGTTCATCAAACCAGTAAGTTCCGGGAATTCCGCTTAAAAAAATGCTGAATTGCCCCGCCTGCGTTTTAACGCCGGTCGTGAACTCCGTCTTGAAAGTTTCCCACCGGTCTGCGGAAACGAATGGAAGCGTGAGATTCAGGGTTCCGGCAGAACCGTTCCGCCCGTTCGCGGCATCACGGAAGAATACCGTCAGCTTCGGCGGCTGATGCACAACGGCAACTTTGTCCCGGCGGTATTTCAGAGATAGCAGATATGTCGTCTCCGGCTTCAGCGGGACTACACAAAAGACAACTGCCTTTCCCTGCGGTTTCACAATCACGCGCGCCGATTCCGGCGGACTCGTAAAAATATTCTTATCACGCCGGAACTGTCCGGAAAAAGCGGTTGTGGGCCATACGCGCCAGCGATTCTGCTCCCGCGTCATTTCGCCGTCTCCGAACAGATTATCCGCCGTCATGGAGTTTACCAGTAAACTGCAAACTAGAAATATCAATAAGTGTTTCATACAGAAATCTTCCTTTTATATTGCATTCAACGCGGATAACCGACATCTTCATCAAGTATACGGCGCCGCTGTTCTTTATTATCATACGCAGAACTCTGTTTGATCTGATTCCACGTGATGGTTTTGGTCCGCCCACTCATCATCAAAGCATTGATACTTCGGTCATTGTGAACAGGGAGCTTGACTGTTCCGCTACTGTCGTAAGCAAAATAATCATAATAAATCACGAGATTCACCTGCTGTCCCACCATACGGGCACGCAAAGTATTCTTATCGACAACGGAGTGCCACGCCATATAATAACTAATATAATCGCCACCATAATAAGTATTATTGTCAGAGGGACATCTAAAAATTTTCATTCCTTCACTGAACATGCCCGGCTGGCGCGGAGATATCGTATTCACATACAATGTCATATTCGGAGTGCGTGACGCATTGGCATTATGGGAATAATTGCCGTAACAATATGTTCTGTCCACCCGGTAAGGAATCCATGAATTATAATCGTCCGCATAGATATTGACAAAGGTGCCCAGATTTCTTAAATTATTGAGACATGCCGTATTACGCGCCTTCCCGCGCGCCTGCCCCAATACAGGCAGAAGCATTGCCGCAAGAATGGCGATGATCGAAATAACGATAAGAAGCTCGATCAGTGTGAAAATCTTCATCTTCACGCTAGAAGAAGTTGATGAGCCGAGATCATGTGCAATTCCCATTTTACACCGTGATTCATGATTTGCCGCAGATACCGGAAACCATGCCTTTGCAAATGCCTTCCACTTTTCAAGATACAGCACTTTCCTCTCCTTGAAATTTCCCTTTTCCATTCTGAACTTCAATATCAGCCGTTTCATATTTTCCTCCAGTTGATTGTGATTCTATTTCTTATAACGTTTCATGCAGACTCATGTCCGGCTCCGGCATGAAATGTCCCGGCGGCAGGGAAGCATAGGCAATGCGCGTCAGCAGCTTCTCAACAGCCAGTCTGCCGATCGCCTCCGGATTGGAGCGCAATGCAGCCGGCTGCGGCGAGAGCGTCCTGTGATAACCGAAATCCAGAGCAGAAAGCAACCCGATCTTTTTCCCAAGCTCAAAACCTCGCTTTTTCAGATGGTGGGCAGCACACTCACAACTGGAACCGGCCTCGGCAATTACCAGCACACGCCGCGCATCTGGCAAAATCCGGTCCAGAGCCGCATCCATTTTTCGCGCCGTCTCCTCCCACGAGACAATACAGCAGTCCTGAATGAAAGATGTTCGTTCCTTACATGCGGGATGGCTCTCCAAATACTCCAGGAAACTTCGCTGAAGTTCAATGCAGTTATAAAGAGAGTTGCCGCTACACAGATAAAGAAACGTATCATATCCCATTCTGACGGTAAGATCCATGCCGTTCCACATATTCTGCCGGTTGGGGGGACCGACGGAATCAATCGGCAAAGCAGTCCGGCGATTAACAAGCAGCATGGGTTTACTAGTAAGCTTTCGTAAATTCTCAATCATCGCATCCGGAATCCGTTCATCAATCAGAAGACCGTCAACCTGTCCGGCAAACGCAATCATCTCCGGTTCGATCTGCTGAACCGCATTCTCTGTTGCCGGCCACTGATTCAGCACGGAAAGAGAATGCAGGTTCAACCAGTGAATCCTGCGGCTGGCACACTCAAGCTGAACTCCGAGATTGATCCGGTTGAAGAAATTGTCCGTTTCCGTCTCAGGTCTCAACGGGCGGAGAAAACAACCGATCACGCCATGCTCAAGTGTCATATTTCTAGGCTGTTGCATATTTCTGACAAAATACCCCTGCCCTTTTTTCATCTGAATATATTTCTGTTCGGTCAGTTCCGTATATGCCCGGAGCACCGTAATATGACTGACCTGATAATGCTTGCGCAATTCACTGACGGACGGAATCTTGTCTCCGGCTTTCATCTCCCGACTGTCGATTGCTTTTTTAATATCCTGCGCTATTTGTTGGTAGATAGTCATGAAAGACCTTTTCAATTACTTGTAAGTTTACTGGTAATTATAATCAAAAAAAGAAAAATGTCAATACCCCGACAACGTTTTTTCTGAAAAAAATGAATTTTTTCTCAATCGGCTATTGCGAAACGGAAAAAGATGATTATAATATATGTTAACGTTGAGATAATAAAAACGAAAGGGAAACATGGCGACACTCAAAGATATAGCGCAGGCAACCGGTCTTTCCATGAATACGGTCAGCCGTGCCATCCGCGGAAGCGGCTATGTCTCCCTGAAAACAGCGGAACTGGTCAGGAAAACCGTGAAAGAGCTGGATTATCATCCGAACCGCGCGGCGCAGGATCTCCGGAGGCGCAAGTCGCGGCAGATCACAGTCGTTGCGGAATCCTATGATTATCTCCACATCGAAAAACTCGCGGCAATCAAAGAATATGCGGCAAACTGCGGTTACACGATGGGAGTCCATTTCACCAGCGAAGACTATCCGCAGAGCACATTTTCCGCGCTCCTGCCCGATATTCTGGAACAGAATCCCGCAGGGCTCATCATCATTGCTTCATCAGGTTTCATCATCGGCAAGGTGCGTGAACTCCGTAAAAAAATGCCCTGCGTCATGATCACATTCGATGGCGTGCCGGATATCGACTGCGTTTACATCGACCGTTTCGGCGGGGTCTACGACTCCATCCGCTACCTTTACGGAAAGGGACGGCGCAGGATCGTCTTCTGCGAGACATTCCGTTCCAGAAACCGGAAACTCGGATATCAGAAAGCGGTCAGGGAGCTGGGACTTCCGGAACTCATTATTTCAGGAAACCTGAAGTCTCTGCCGGAAATACGGAAAGACGGGGTCAGAATCGCAAAGGAAATGGCGGCGTGGAAAAACCCGCCGGACGCGGTTCAGACCTCCGACTATATGGCATCGGGACTTCTTGCGGGATTTGCAGAAGCGGGAATCGCGGTCCCGCAGGACATCGCGGTTCTCGGATTCGACAACCGGGAACTCGCCGGAATGCTCAATCCGCCGCTTACGACACTGGCACAGCCCAGCGCAGAGGTCGGCAGAATCAGCGCGCAGATGTTATTTGAACGGATCAGCGGGACACAGAAAAATACATCGCCGGAAAACATTCGCGTCCCGATGCATCTCGTCATCAGAAACTCGGCATGAAATCTTTTACCATTTTCACAATATAAAGGACAAATCATGGAAAAGAAATTGAACTTCGGCATCGTTGGAACAGGGCTTCGGGGAATCGGCTGTTTCGGGCACCACCTGAAAGAGCGTTCCGATTGCGTCATCAGGGCGGTCTGCGATCTCAATGAGGTACGGGCAAAACTCATGGCGGAAAAACTCGGATCGCCCAAAGTCTATACCGATCTTGATGAAATGCTCAACAAGGAAAAACTGGATGCGGTCATCATCACCACCCCGGATGCGTTCCACGAAGAGTGCGCGGTCAGAGCGCTGAAGCACAAGGTCAATGTCCTGATCGACAAACCGCTTGCCACCAGCGTCAAAGGCTGCCAAAACATTATCAAAGAAGCGAAGAAAAGCAAAAAGGTCGCCATGATCGGCTTCAATCTGCGCCACGCGCCGCTTCTGCTGAAACTCAAAAGCATTATTGACGAAGGCGTTCTCGGAAAGATTTTCCTTGCCGAAAACCGCGAATTCTACGACGGCGGACGCACCTATATGGCGCGCTGGAACGGAAAGAAATCCTCCAGCGGCGGACTCTGGATTCACAAGGGCAGCCATGACTTCGACATCTTCAACTGGCTCTTCGGCTTCCCGAAACCCTACAAAGTCACGGCATTTGCCGGAATGAACGTATTCACGCCGGAGGGATTCCCTTTCCCGCTGGAAAAAGGCATCAAACCCGGCCCCTGCTGTTCCGAATGCCACTATGCAAAAAACGGAGTCTGCAAGGACGCGGCGACTTATGACGGTGCAGAGTGGGGCAAGGCGGCACAGAAAGTCGATGGTTATGTCAAAGACTCCTGTATGTATCTCTCCGATTTGAGCGTGCATGACAACGGTATCGCCATGGTGGAATATGAAAACGGCGTGCGCGCAAGCCATATGGAATGTTTCGTCACCGGCATGTCCGACCGTCTTTACACGATCGTCGGCACGCTCGGACAGGCCTCACTGAGTCTCTCCGGACGCACAATCACGGTCATCAAGCGTTGGACGCGCGAAAAAATCACCTATGAAATTCCCGAAGTCAGCGGCGGGCACGCCGGAGCCGATCCGGGGCTCGTGGAAAGCTTCATCCAGACCATCCGCGGCAAAGAGACCAACACCTCCACATTTGAACAGGGGATGCTCTCCACCGCCATCGGACAGGCAGCCGAGCTTTCCCGCGCGGAAAACCGTGTCGTCTTCATCAAGGAACTGTTGAAATAAGCAGATACGATCCCAATACAAACTCACAAGGAGAAAACAAAATGGACGTACAAATTTTCCAGGACAAGAACTCCCTCGGCAAAGCCGCCGCCTCATGCGGCGCTCAGTACATCAGGGACGCGATCAAGAAGAACGGTCATGCGAACATCATCGTCGCGACCGGTGCCAGCCAGTTTGAAATGCTTTCCGCGCTTACAAAGGAAGCGGACATCGACTGGGGCAAGGTCAACATCTTCCACCTCGACGAATACATCGGGCTCCCGGAGGATCATCCCGCAGGGTTCCGCAAATACATCCGTGAGCGTTTCATCGCCCACCTGCCGCAGAAACCGGCGTCTTTCCATCCGGTCAACGGCAGCGATCCGGACCCGGAACATGCCTGCGAAGTGCTCGGCAAGGAAATCGCGGCATGCCCGATCGACGTCGCATTCGTCGGCATCGGCGAAAACGGACACCTTGCATTCAACGATCCGCCGGCGGACTTTGAAACGGAGAAGGCATATCTCGTAATCACGCTTGATGAAGTCTGCCGCAAGCAGCAGCTCGGAGAAGGCTGGTTCCCGACATTTGACGATGTCCCGAAACAGGCAATTTCCATGGGCATCAAACAGATCATGAAAAGCGCCGCGATCATCAATACAGTTCCTGATCAGCGGAAAGCCAAAGCGGTCAAGGGAGCTCTTGAGGGACCGGTCTCCAACCTCTGCCCCTCCTCCATCCTTCAGACACACAAGGACTGCCACACTTTCCTCGACAAGGATTCGGCATCCCTTCTGACAGGTAAATACTGATCGCATTGAAACAGCCGAAAACCTTCCGGAAGAAAAAACTCCGGAAGGTTTTTTTATGTCGGAATCATAATAAACTCACAGGTATTCTGCAATATTCCCATAGACGGCGGGAAGAAATCCTGCAAAACTCATCAGGGACGGCCAGCAACTGCCGGAACTGAAGAACAACCCGGTCAGGGGTTATTCTTCCTTTGAGCGGAAAGCACTTCCATGGCGGCTTTGGCGGCAGCCTGTTCCGCAAGCTTGCGCTTTGCCGCAACGCCCTTTGCAAGAAGCTCGCCATTCACCAGGACCTCAACCTCATAGCAGGGGTTATGCGCCGGGCCGCTGACACCGAGAATCTTATATTCCGGGGCTTTCCCGAAATGAGCCTGCGCATATTCCTGCAACAACCCTTTCGGATTCAGTGAATGCAGAAGATCGCTCGGCTCCCGGCAGTTTGTATGCAGTGTCTTCAGAATAAACTCCGTAACAAGGGCAGAGCCCTGATCCAGGTAAATCGCGCCGCAGACAGCTTCAAACGCATCCGAGAGAGTCGAATCACGGTCACAGCCGTGGGATTCCGTCTCGCCGCGCCCCAGCATCAGATAACTTCCCAGAGAGATCGAGCGTGCAAACTTTGCCAGCGTATCCTGATTCACCAGCGCGGAACGGATTTTCGTCAGATCCCCCTCCTGAAGACCGGGATAGCGGTGAAACAGATGCTTCGTCAGGACAATCTGCACCACGGCATCGCCGAGAAACTCCAGACGCTGATTGTCATATTTCAAGTTGAACTCCGTCGCATAAGACTTGTGAGTCAAAGCCTCGCGAAGCAGTTTCTGATCCGTAAAGTGAATTCCCGTCATACGCTGGAATTTCTGTAAATCGGCAATCAGCATGGCGCCACCTTCTCCACATTCCATGCGTCAGTCGCATATTTCCGCTCCGCAAGCAGTTCCGCATCTTTCAAAAGGAAATCCGGAACGGGAAAAGGTTCATAGATAAAACCGAGCTCTCCGGCAAATGCGCGCCGGATCGCCTCCACAATCGGGCTGCGCCCGGAATCCGAAGCTTTCAGGCTGACACTGCCCTGATGCAGAATTCCTTTCCGGGTCCGCCGCTGCGCCGCCCCCGCCAGCTTGATTCCATCCGAGGCAATCACGTCATTCGGCGACGGCGAAACAAAACACTGAAGCGTGGCGCGGTCATGCTTCTCTCCGAGATCGGGAGCAAGATGCGCCCCCTTTCCCAGGCACATGATCGCACGCATGATCGGCTCATGGACCGCTTTGTAGCTCTCCATGCGGTCAAGCTCGCAGATCGGATGTCCGGCGGGAATCACCAGCGTATAGGTCAGATCGCAGTCATGATAGACCACGCCGCCGCCCGTAGGGCGCCGCACAAGAGTCAGCCCTTTGCGTGTCACCGCGCCGATCGGCTGGGAATAGCCGAACGAGGCGGAGGGAATGTTCCATTCATAGAAACGGAGAACCACACCGCCGGATTCCGGCGCATGCTCCAGAAGCAACTCATCGACCGCCATATTCAGGTAGGGTGAACGGGAACCGTCCATCCATAAAAGACATCTGGAAGAATTTTCAGGCATACAGCACCTTCTGAAAACGAATGTTACTGAATCCTGAATAAGAGAGTTGTTCGCCATGAAAACTCTCTTATTCAGGATTCAACCGCCGCACCGTGACGGCAGTTGAACCGGTCAAAGCCCTTAAAGGTTTTTGACAACAAGATCGCCGACTTGTTTCGTAGAGTAGCCCATTTTGCCGGCGGACATGCTTTTCAGCTTCTTGCCCGTCACAAATTCGACGCTCTTTTCAATCGCTTTGGCGGCCTTGGTTTCACCGAGATAATCCAGCATCATCGCGCCGGAAAGAATCGCAGCGAGCGGGTTGATGACGCCAAGTCCGGTATATTTCGGAGCGGATCCGCCGATCGGCTCGAACATGCTGATGCCTTCCGGATTCAGGTTGCCGCCTGCGGCAACACCCATTCCGCCGGAGGTCATGGCGGCAAGGTCTGTGATGATGTCGCCGAACATGTTGGTCGTGACAATCACATCGAACCACTCGGGATTCTTGACCATCCACATACATGTGGCATCCACATGGCAGTAGTCGATCTTGACTTCCGGATATTTCTCCGCCATCTCATGGAAGGCGCGCTCCCAGAGATTGAACACATAGGTCAGCACATTGGTCTTGCCGCAGAGCGTCAGCTTGCTGGTCTTGCCGGCAGCAATGTCTTCTTTGGAAAGCCCGCGCCACGGATTCTTCCTGGTATGACGTTTTTTCGCAAGCTCAAATGCAAATTTCAGGCAGCGGTCAACCTGTGTACGGGTATAGACCATTTCCTGAATCGCGACTTCATCCGCCGTCCCTTTTCTGGCAACGCCGCCCATGCCGGTATATACGTCGCCGGAGTTCTCGCGCACGACAACATAGTCGATGTCTTCCGGCGTCTTGTTGGCAAGGGGAGTCTCCACGCCCGGATACAGTTTCACGGGGCGCAGATTGATATACTGGTCAAGATCGAACCGGAGTTTCAGGAGGATTCCTTTCTCAAGAATGCCGGGGGCAATGTCGGGACGTCCGATCGCGCCGAGATAAATCGCGCTGTATTTCTTCAGAATTTCCGTTGCGTTGTCGGGCATGATGGAGCCCTGTTCCACATAACGTGTTCCACCCCAGTCATAAGTATCGAATTTCATTGCGAAACCGAATTTCCTGGCTGCGGCCTTGAGAACCTTTACACCTTCATTGATGACTTCCGGGCCTGTTCCGTCGCCGGGAAGACAAGCGATCTTGTAAGTTTTTACTGCCATTTTTCCATCCTTGGGTTAAAAATTAAAAACTTATTAATATAAGTTCTTGAATTCAAGTTTCAAGCATGAATTGTCATATTTCCGGAAAGGAAGCACATCTCCGGAAGAAGAAAACGCGCCTGGAAGAAAAAAAAGGCTATTCAGGAGGACACTCCGCATCCCCAAAAACAGCATATGCGGATGTTTCTGCAAAAAAAACGGAACGGCTGCTTCAAAATAACCGCCGTTTACGGGCAAAAAAATCCTGCACCCCCTGAAAGAAGTGCAGGATTCTTATTGCCAATCAAACCGGAATCAGGCAAGTTTCGCAAGTTCTTCCGTAAGAGCTTTCCTGACTGCTTCCGTGTCGGCACCGTCAAGTTTGAGCGTGCCGATCATCACTTCACCGGCTTTGCGCCCTGCCGCGGAGGCGGGGGCGAAAGCGGCTTCGATATCCACCTTCGCAGAGACTCCGAGAGTATCCGCCAGAGTGATCATATCCGTCAGAACCTTTTCCGCTTTGTGTTCCGCGTCATTCGCAGGAGTCACGCAGACCGCCAGGGAAACGCATTTCGGAGCGGACCCTTTCTGGACCAGATAACGGGCATCGAACACGCTGTCGCGATTCTCGTAACCCGTATGGAGCAGTTCGTGCGCCTTGTGGGAATTCGGCTTGCCGTCGAGGAACTTTTCATAACATTCGATGACAGTCGGGTTGTCCTGAGACTTCTGGAACTGCATGTTTTTGTCGGTCTTGTAGAGGCCGTTCATTCTCTTCGCCTTGCTGGCGCGTTCCGTCGTGATGGGCTGTCCGCCGCCGCAGACACACCCGCCGGGGCATGCCATGACTTCAATGAAATGATACGGAGACTTGCCCGCCGCCGCTTCCGATGCGACTTTCCGGGCTTCGGAAAGCGTGTTCACAACCGCAATTTTCAGTGTCTTGTCGCCCGCCTTGATTTCCGTCTCCTTGAAACGTTCGGAGCCGCGGACCGCAGGGAACTCGATGGCATGCGCCACCTTGCCGTTGATCTTTTCCGCCGCATAGCGGAGAGCCGCTTCCATTACGCCGCCGGAGGTTCCGAAGATCACGCCGGCGCCGGTTCCGAAACCGAGCGGCATATCGAATGCTTCCGCTTCGAGCTCGGCAAAATGAATGCCGAAAGAATGGATCATCGTGCCGACTTCCGCAGTCGTGATCACATAATCGACATCCTGCACGCCGTTTGTCTTGAACTTGTCGAGTTTCGCCTCGAATTTCTTCGCGGTGCAGGGCATGATCGAAACAACGACGATATTTTCACGCGGCACATTCAGAATCGTCGGGAGCGCCTCTTTGGCGATGCTTCCGAACATCTGCTGAGGAGAACGGCAGGTGGAGAGATTTTTGTTGAGTTCCGGGAAATTCGTCTCCGCATACTTGACCCAGCCGGGGCAGCAGCTCGTGAACATCGGGAACGGACCACCCGCTTCCACACGGCGCAGAAACTCCTCGGCTTCCTCGACAATCGTCATATCCGCCGCAAACGTGGTATCGTAAACATAGTCAAACCCCATCAGGCGGAGCGCCGCAACCAGTTTGCCCGCAAGGTTTTCGCCGGCAGGCATATTGAAGTATTCGCCGATGCCGACACGGACCGCCGGGGCAATTGAAGCGACGACGACCTTATTCGGATCGTGGATCGCTTTCCAGACATCCTCACGCTCCTGTTTCGGAGTCAGGGCACCCGTCGGACAGACCTGCACACACTGTCCGCAGTTGATGCACTCCACGGAAGCCAGATCAGCCTCGAATGCGGGAGCCACCTTGGAATGGGAACCGCGATGTGTGAAATCAATCGCGCCGATGCCTTGCACTTCCTTGCACATTCTGACGCAGTCGCCACAGAGCACGCATTTGTTCGGATCGCGCGTCAGGGACGGCGAGGACTCGTCAATCGGCTCGAATTCCGTGATCTGCTTATAACGGATCTCCTCAACGCCGAGACGTCTTGCAAGATTCTGGAGCGTACAGGAGTAGCTTCTGATGCAGGACGGACACTCGCGCTTATGATTCGCAAGGAGCAGCTCAATGTTGATCTTGCGCATCTCGCGGAGCTGTTTGGAATCCGTACGGATCTTCATTCCGGCTTCAGGAGCCGTGGAACAGGATGCCATGATGCCGCGCCCCTCGACCTCGACGAGGCAGAGACGGCAGGCGCCGTAGGCGCTGAGTTCGGAGTGATAGCAGAACGTCGGAAGCTCAATCCCGATTTTCCTGATCATTTCAAGCAGATTCTTTTCGGAACCGATTTCCACTTCATGACCGTTGATGGTCAGTGTTTTCTTCGTATTTTCCATAGTGTCGTAAACTCCTGTATTTATCAAAGTCCTGTTACCGCGCCGAATTTGCAAGCGGTCTTGCAGGCGCCGCATCTGATGCACTTGTCCACATCAATCTTATGCGGCTGTTTGAGTGCGCCGCTGATCGCGCCGACCGGGCACTTCTTCGCACAGACCGTGCACCCGCGGCACTTGTCCGCGAGAATCTCGGGAACCGCCAGAGCCTTGCACTGGCCTGCGGGACAGCGCTTATTCTTCACATGTGTTTCATACTCGTCGCGGAAGTGGCGCAGCGTCGAGAGAATCGGATTGGGAGCCGTCTTGCCGAGTCCGCAGAGCGAACCCATCTGGACCGCTTTCGCTGTTTCTTCGAGGAGAGCAAGCGTATTCTCGTCCGCGTTGCCCTTCGTGATATCGTCGAGGAGCGCAAGCATCTGCTTGGTTCCTTCACGGCAGGGAACGCATTTTCCGCAGGATTCGTTCTGCGTGAAACGCATGAAGAACTTCGCCACAGCCGGCATACAGGTCTGCTGGTTCATCACGACCAGGCCGCCGGAACCGACCATCGCGCCGACACTCTTCAGAGAGTCAAAATCAAGCGGCAGGTCAATCATCTCCTTTGTGAGGCATCCGCCGGAAGGACCGCCGATCTGGACGGACTTGAAGTTGTCCGGAGAGATTTTGCCGTGATCGTCCGTGACGCCGCCGCCGATCTCGTTGACGATTTCGCCGAGCGTGGTTCCGAACGGCACTTCAATCAACCCGGTGTTCGCGACATGCCCCGTAAGAGCGAATGTCTTGGTTCCGGGAGAGGTTTTGGTTCCGAGTTCACGGAACTTCGCCGCGCCTTCGCGGATGATGTAAGCCACCGTCGCAAGCGTCTCAACGTTGTTGATGACGGTCGGTTTGCCCCAGAGTCCGCTCTGTGCAGGGAACGGCGGTTTCGGCATCGGCATGCCGCGCTTGCCTTCGATGGAAGCGATCAAAGCCGTTTCCTCACCGCAGACGAATGCGCCCGCGCCTTCCATGATATGAATCCGGAAACTCTTGCCGGAACCGAAAATATTGTCGCCGAGAATGCCGACACGCTCCGCATCCTTCACAGCAGCAAGCATGCGTTCGACGGCGAGCGGATATTCCGCGCGGACGTAAACATATCCCTCGGTCGCTTCGATTGCACGCGCGGCAATCATCATGCCTTCAATCACGGTATGGGGATTGCCCTCCATGACGGAACGGTCCATAAACGCGCCGGGGTCGCCTTCGTCACCGTTGCAGATCACATACTTGACCGCGTTCTTGGATGCGAGAGTCAGTCTCCACTTCCTGCCTGTGGGAAATCCGCCGCCTCCGCGTCCCCGGAGCCCGGAATCCTCCATGACCTTGCAGACATCTTCCGGAGTCATTTCCGTAAATGCCTTCTTTGCCGCCGCATATCCCTGTTTTGCAATGTATTCGCTGATGCTGGCGGGTTCAATCGTGCAGTTCGCGAGAACAATGCGGTGCTGTCTCTTGTAGAACGGGATGTCATGGTCGCCGCGGTAATGCTTGCCGTCGATCGGGCTCTGATAGAGAAGACGCTCAATCACATTTCCGCCGATGATGGTCTCGTTGACGATCTCGGCAGCGTCGGAAGCCTTGACTTTGGTGTAGAGAATGCCGTCCGGCTCGATGCGGAGCAGCGGCCCCATCTGGCAGAATCCCTGACAGCCGCTCTTGGACACATAGTGAGAATCTTTCCTGACCTCTTCTTTTTCGAGATCGAGATTGACGTTGAGCCCATGTCTTTCAAGTTCTTCGAGAATTGCGTCCTTGACGGCGAGAGAACCGTTTGCAACGCATCCTGTTCCTGCGCAGATGATGATTCTTTTCTTGACGGAATCCAGCTTGGCTTTATAATCTTTCGCACATACGCTGATATCAATAGTCTTGTTGCACATTTACGGGGAGCTCCTTCTTAGTTCGACTGAGTTTTTTCTTTTGCAAGAACGGCGTCGATGATTTTATCCACGTCGGCGGGACGCACCTGACCGTGCACTTCATCGTTGACGACCATGACGGGAGCGAGTCCGCAGGCGCCGAGACAGCTTACGGTGTCAACCGTGAAAAGCATGTCGTCGGAGGAATCCTGCCCCGGCTTGATGTTGAGCTTGGTCCTCAAGGCATCGAGAATCGGTGTGGACCCTTTCACATGACAGGCGGTGCCGTCGCAGAGCTTGATGATGTATTTGCCCTTCGGCTTGAGCGTAAAATGGGCGTAGAATGTCGCAACGCCGTAGACGCGCGCGGGAGGAAGCCCGACGGCCTTTGCGACGTAGCTGATCAAATCCTTGGAGAGCCATCTGTAACGGGCCTGAATGCCCTGAAGAATGGGAACCAGACGTGCCTTGTCATAGTTGTTTTCCTTGAGGACCTCTTCCGCGTCCTGCATTCTCGCAGCGGTTTCCGCTGCCACTGTTGCCTTGTCCATCTTTCCTCCTGATATAAGATTATTGAGTTCTCTTATTCTTATTTCATTATTATTAGGGACGTTGATTTCAATCATTCTGCAACCCCGCCGCAACGACGGAATTTTTATTATCTCCGCAACGCACATCCTGATGCAAAAATGCAGGAAAACGCTGCCTTTCATTATTTTTGCACAGACTGCCTGCCGCGCAAAATAAAGCTCTCATTCTCTTACAGACTGCATCTCAGAAGCATTGTTCATCCGCAAAGCCATGAAAACAGCAGTTTTTCCGTAAAAGCGACAGCATGAAAAAACATAACGTGATTTTTTTCACACAATAACTATATCAGCTTTCAAATGTTTGTCAAGTGCATAATACATTCAGAAATGCGGATTCTTTTCCCGCTTGAGGCATTCACAATTCAACATCTTCAACATTAGAATGTTATGCAGCATAAAATTAATGAATTATTTTATCTGTGAATCGGTTCACAATAAGAAATAGTCAAACCTAATTATTTTCAAACGGTATTGCGAGAAGCTATGGAAACGGAGAAGATGACATGGTTTTGATTCTCCTGCCCGATGAGCTGTAACAGATTTCACAGCTCATCAGAACCCGCAAAAAAGATGGTTTTCCGGTTGCCGTACGCCATGCGCCATGTTCGGAACAGCCGGCAAATACTGCGGTCCGCCGGATTCAAAATCAATGCTGCCGACACTGACACAGTGCAGTCTTTTTCTCATGCAGTGTTTTCATGACAAAACAGAAACTTCACTGAACATATAACCTGAAAAATATCCGCCGTCGTCCGGATTTCCATAAAAAATCCAAGCAACCGGTTTCCGCCGACAATGGGCATCATCACAACAACCGTCTGCCACTGATCTATCTGTCTTTCATTCTGAAACAGGAAGCCGGAACTCAGATAAACGGAGTGCTCCATACCAGAAATCACAATCTCCCGCCACGGGAATACCGGGAACGGTTCTGCAACTGCAGAGTTCCATTTCTCAATCGAGCAGCCTACAAGGAGAAATCCAGTCCTTTCTGAATCAGCAG